>ENA-OQIH01000024-OQIH01000024.1-human-gut-metagenome-genome-assembly--contig:-NODE-24-length-146625-cov-9.944803_pt1 | contig 146625 bp, 132 predicted proteins | sample MGYA00242575_ERZ504740 | MGnify/ENA primary metagenome ERZ504740 (study PRJEB26092, sample SAMD00036192) | human gut metagenome | host: Homo sapiens | study: EMG produced TPA metagenomics assembly of...
AAAATTACATTGCCGGGGCCGGGGCGGGGTGCTGGGCTTTGGAAGTTCGCGAAGCCAAGCACCCCGCCCCGGGTCTCGTCTGTGTATTTCCCGCTGAGCGAGCTATAGATGCCATGCACCGATGCGCTAAAGCGGCGACTTGAAATTGGTGCTATATTTAGCTCGAGTTGTTAAGTGTTAGTACGGGAGTCTGATATGGGGCTGTTCAAGAAGAAAAACCCGCAGGATGCCTTTGATCCCGATGTGTTTACCATCACGGACACGATTTTGGACCCGCCGCGCTTTACGTTTTTGCCGGCTATCTACCAGGATGCCACGCGTCGCAAGTGGGCCGTGCATCAGCGCGGCGCGACCCCGAGGATTTTTGACTACGCGGATGTGCTGCAGTGCGAGATTGTCGAGACCGGAAATCCCGAGGATGTGCCGCAGCTCAGCAATCGAGAGCTCGCTCAGCAGATTTTGATTAACCCAGCTCAGGCTACCAAAAACAATGCCGCCAAGCGTAACATATGCCTTGGTATGGGTGTCGTCGTTGCCGTGCAAACCGGCGAGGATGAGATTTCGAAGCTTGAGATTCCTGTGACTGCGGGCGAAGTCAAGCGAGACTGCGGCCTATATCGGTCGTATCGGAACGTTGCGGAACAGATCAAAGAAGCCTTCGACGCCATGGGGCGTTCGGAGCAATGATGCCCGCAGCATCAAGCGGTCGAGGAGCCTTACCCATGTCGAGTGAACCATATGCGATTCCGCCCAAAGATCGCGCCTTTGAGGGCATTCTTTGGTATATCAAACATTATGACCTGCAGGGTGGCGACCGGCTGCCCGCCGAGCGCGTGCTCTGTGAAGAGCTGGGCGTGTCCCGCACGGCGTTGCGCGCTGCGATCACGCGTCTCATTTCGTGCGGAACCTTGGAAAGCCGCCGCGGTTCGGGCACCTATGTGTGCCCGCCCAAGCCGCTGAACATCTTTCAGGAAACGTGGAACTATACGCAGGCGGTGGAGAGGGTCGGCTCAAAGTCAACCGCACGCCTGGTATGCTCCAAGGTCGTGTACGCCGATATCGACCTGGCCCAAAAGGCCCAAATCGAGCTGGGCATGCCGCTCTTCTGCATTCGGCGCGTGCGCGTGGTCAATGGTTCCCCGGCGTCGATCGAGACGGCATACGTCAATCTGTCTTTGTGTCCCTCGCTTCCCGATCACGATTTCGAGCAGGAGAGCCTCTACGACGTTTTGCTCAAAGAGGGGAATGTCCGCGTGTCGCACGGCAAGGAGCATATTTCCATCAGCCGTCTGAACGCCGACGAGGCCAAGTTGCTGGATGCCCAGGAGGGCGCCCCGGTGTTTTATAAGGCTTCGCACGAGCGCGATGAGAACGATGGCTTTGTCGAGTATTGCAAGTCCGTGAACCTGCCGACCAAGTATCGATTTGCCGATAACGGTGAGGCAGACGGCGTTGCGACGAAGGTGGGTGTCGAATGGCTGAGGCAGTAGAAGACTTGCCGGTTTACAAGCAAATTCGCCGCTGCATTGCGGAGCGAATCGAGCGCGGTGACTATCCGACGGGCTCGATGATTCCGTCCGAAAATGAGCTGGCCGAGGAGTTTGGCACGACGCGCCTGACCATCCGCAGCGCCATGGATGAGCTGGTCAAAAGTGGCCAGATTCGTCGCGTGCAGGGCAAGGGCGCCTTTGTGGGGCACAAGTGGTTTGACGAGCACGCTCGCAAGGGCGGCTTCCGTCAGTCGGTTTTAGCTTCGGGCGCGACGCCGTCGGTGCGCATCCTGGCGCGCTCCAAACGCTATGCCGGCCCGTATTATGCCGACTTGTTTGGTATCGGCGAGGACGATCTGCTCTACTCGGTGCGCCGTCTTAACTGCATTGATGGTGAACCCGTGTCGATCGAGATGACGCTGATCCCGTGTCTGCTGTTCCCTGGCATCGAAGACGTGGACATATCGGTTTTCAGCCTGTATGAGACCTGTGACATGTTGGGCCGAAAGCCAGATAAATCGATTGAGAAGCTCGATATTGAGGCGCTGGGCGCACGCGATGCGAGTTTGCTCGATCTTGAGCCGGGCGACCTGGCCCTCGTGCTGGAATGCCTGACCTATGACTCGAGTGGACAGGTTATCGAGTGTGCCAAGTTTTTTACCCGCGGCGATGCCGGCGGATATACCTACAACTATTAGTGTTCAGAGCGTCCTTGTGTACGGCAGGGCGCTCGTCTTTTATGGCCATATGTCGCTTGACCGATGGGCGGCAAAAACTGACCGTCTACCGAGAGAGGAGGATGAAATCGAAAAATCGGTATTAAAAACGGCTAACCTGTAATCGTTCACTGGTATTAAGAACCTTTGAATTGTTGAGCTTGGGGCCAAGATGACCACAAGGTTAGGCGGTGCGGCGGGACGGCAAGCCCGTCCGGGCCGTGTGACAATTCAAACTGCTCGTGAAAGGAGCGGGAATGAAGGAGACCGAGAAGATCGAGATCATGCACTTCGACCAGGAGGGCTACCTCGAGGACGGCAGGAACGTCTACGAGGCGGGCAAGAAGATGACCGCGCTGGCCGACCGCGTGCACGAGGAGGGCTACGACGCCGTCTTCCTGATGGGCGTCGGCGGCACCTGGGACGAGTTCATGCAGCTCGAGTACCTCATGAACAAGTTCGGCGACCGCGACCTCGAGGTCTACCTGATCCACGCCGCCGAGTGGAACGTCATGGGCCACAAGCGCATGACCGACAAGTCCGTCGTGCTGACCGCCTCCGAGTCCGGCACCACCCCCGAGGTGCTCGAGGCCATCGGCAAGATGAAGGAGATGGGCGTGCGCGTCTACGCCATGACCAGCCCCGAGGGCAAGATCGGCCGGGCCGTGGGCGCCGAGAACTGCGTCATGATGGCCTCAGACCACGGCGCCGGCGGCTGCGAGAAGGGCTACTACCTCGCCGACTGCTTCGGCCTGCGCCTGCTCAACCGCCGCGGCTGCTTCCCCAAGTTCGACCTGTTCATCGAGCAGACGAAGGACGTCTGGAAGGACATGCTCGACATCCGCAAGCGCTTCGAGCCGCGCGCCGAGGAGCTCGCGAAGAAGTACGCGCTGGCCGACTACACCATGTTCATCGGCTCGGGCGCGCTGTGGGGCGAGACCATCCTGTACTCCATGTGCCTGCTCGAGGAGATGCAGTGGAAGCGCATCCGCCACATCACCTCGCACGACTTCTTCCACGGCACGCTCGAGCTGCTCGAGCCCGGCGTCCCGGTGTTCCTGTTCATGGGCGAGGACGAGTGCCGCGCCCTCGACGAGCGCGTCCGCGCCTTCCTCACCAGCGGCGTGACCGGCGACGAGGACTACGTCATCATCGACACCGCCGAGTACGCGATCCCGGGCCTGGACGACGACTTCCGCGTCATCGTGTCGCCGTGGATCCTGTCCGTGCTGACCACCGACCGCCTCTCGCGCAACTACGAGCTGGTCACCAAGCACAACCTCAAGTACCGCCGCTACTACCACCAGTTCGACTACTAAGAGCTGGTCGCAGGTCCGATATCTTGGCTGGTTGATATCTCGACCCTACACAAGGGCGTCCGCATTTGCGCGGGCGCCCTTTTTGCGTTGCTGTCGGCGCAGGGTGTCTTCGGCGGAAAGTTCATCCCGGGCTTGCGGCTCGGAGTGGGACGCGCTTTCCGACTGGGCTGGGGGAATCGCCAGATTAAGCTGAGAGCTTGCCCCTATGTTTCTAAATGAATACGCTGTGAGCCGAGGGAGACGATTTTCCCCGCAAGCACTCTAGTATGCTAAAGTACCCAGAAGACCGGCGGAGCTATGCCGGTCTTCTGTTCTATATGAAACACAGCATGAGGAGGCTCACCAGATGACGGCCACACCGTGGGGATTCCGGGACATATTGCCCGAGGAGGCTCAGGCGCGCGAGGAGATCGCATGTACGGTGAAGGGCTGCTTCAGGGAGCATCATTACCTTCCGGTCGAGACGCCTCTGCTCGAGGACAAGGGTTCGCTCGAGGAAGGTGGCCGCATTGCGGACACGCCGTTTAAGCTCTTTGACGATGATGGGCGTTTGCTGGTGGTCCGTCCCGACAACACGTTGCCGATCGTGCGCTTGGTTTCGACCCGCATGCGCGCGGCCGACCTGCCCCTGCGCCTGCGCTACGAGGCGCCGGTGGTTCGCGAGTGCCAGCGCAATGCCGGCGGCTCGCGTCAGTTTACGCAGCTGGGCTTTGAGCTCATCGGTGCGGGCGACGCCGCGGGCGATGTCGAGATTGTCTCGCTGGTAGCCGAGGCCGTGCGCAAGCTGGCGTTGCCCGATGCGCGCATTATCGCAGGTAGCGTGCGTCCTTTTAAGGAGCTGCTCGCGGCGTGCGAGGATCGCGAGCTGGCTGCCGAGGCCCTGCGCTGCGTGCACGCCAATGACTTTGTGGGCCTCGATGCCCGCGTGGCGGCAAGCGCCGAGCCCGAGGCCGTCAAGGCCGCCATTAGCGAGCTGCCGCGCTTGCACGGCGGTGCCGAGATACTCGACCGTGTGGATGCGCTGCTGGAAGCTGCCGGTATCGTCGCGCCGCTGACGCGCGAGCTGCGTGCCCTGGTCGAGGGCCTGGCTCCCGAGGACGCCCAGGTGCTGTCCTTCGACTTCTCCATCATGAACTCTTTTTATTACTACACGGGCCTGGTCTTTAAGGCCTATGCCGGTGGCCTGCCCGATTCGGTGGGTTCGGGCGGTCGCTACGACTCCATCTTTACCGGCGCGTTCGGCGATGGCATCGAGGTACCGGCGGCGGGATTTGCCTTTTCGCTCGAGCGTCTGGAGGCCGCGCACACTTCGGCTGAGGACGCCGCTTCCGACGGCGACCACGCCGCGGGCCGTGGTGCCGAGGGTCCGCTGCGCATCGCCGTTCCCAAGGGCTCGCTTAAGGCCGACACGCTCGACGTGCTCGAGGATGCAGGCTTGGATGTCTCGGAGCTGCGCGATCCCGGCCGTCACCTGATCGTGCGCGGCCGCGACACGCGTGCCGGCGAGGGCATGGTCGGCGATATCGAGTTTGTCATCGTGCGCCCCAGCGATGCGCCCGCTTTTGTGGGCTGCGGTGGGGCCGATTGCGGCATCTGCGGCTGGGATTCGCTTATCGAGGCCGACCTCAACCTGCTGCAGCTGGTCGATTTGGGTTACGGCCTGTGCACCTTTATTGAGGCTGAGCCCGCTTGGCGCGCCGGTCAGGCCGAGCGCAACTATGCCCGCCGCGGTTCGCTTCGCGTGGCAACCAAGTACCCGCGCATCGCGAGTGCCTGGTATGCCGAGCGCGGCGTGAACGCCGACATTGTTTCGCTGCACGGCAACATCGAGCTGGGACCCATCGTCGGTATGACCGATCGCATCGTGGATATTACCGCCACGGGCGCCACGCTGCACGACAACGACCTGGTCATCACCGGCCGCATTATGGACTGCACGGCCCGCTTCTTCGTCAACCCGGGTGCCGCGCGCCTGGATCCGCGCGTTCGCAACCTGGCCGATCGCCTGGCGGCTGCCGTGAAGGACAAGCATTTTGAGCCCGTCGCGGGCTCGGCACAATAGCGCGAGCGCGCACGGGCGCCCCCATATCCGGACTGCGGGCCGATTGGTGCCGCTGCCCGGCATCTCGTTTTCCAAACGCAACCTCGACCGATAGGGGATACCGATATGAAGACCATCAAGCTTGCTCCCGGTGAGCGCCTCGTTACCAACCAGCTCAACCGCAAGGGTGTGCTGCCGCAAAACATCGTCGACGCCGCCCGCGATATCGTGGCCAACGTGCGTGCCAACGGCGATGCTGCGGTGCGCGATTACTGCCAGCGTTTTGACGGTGTCGAGCTGCAAAGCTTTCGTCTGCCGCAAGAGCAGATCGATGCTGCGCTCGAAGGCCTCGACCCGGCCTTTGTCGCCGCGCTCGAGAAGGCTGCGCGCCAGATTCGCGAGTTTCACCAGCGCGAGGTCGAGCAGGGCTGGTTTACCACGCGTCCAGACGGCACGATGCTCGGCGTTAAGGTGACTCCGCTCGCCGCGGCCGGCATCTACGTGCCGGGCGGTCGCGCGCAGTATCCCTCCACCGTGCTCATGAACGCCATTCCTGCCAAGGTGGCCGGCGTCAAGCGCGTGGTCATGGTGACGCCGCCGCAAAAGGACGGCCTGATCAGCCCCTATACGCTCGCCGCGGCCAAGCTCGGCGGCGTGGACGAAATCTATATGGTGGGCGGCGCCCAGGCCGTGGCCGCGCTGGCATACGGTACCGAGACCATTCCGCGCGTCGACAAAATCACCGGCCCGGGCAACGCCTTTGTCGCCGCGGCCAAGCAGATTGTCTCGGGCGACGTGGGCATCGACATGGTCGCCGGCCCCTCCGAGGTTTGCGTGCTGGCCGATGCCACGGCCAAACCCATGGTGGTCGCGGCCGACCTGATGGCCCAGGCCGAGCACGATCCGCTGGCCGCCTGCTATCTGGTGACCTGCGACGAGCAGTTTGCGCGCGAGGTCGAGGCGGGTGTCGACATTCTGGTGGCGCAGTCGCCGCGTGCCGAGATCACGCGCGCCTCGCTCGACAACGAGGGCACCATCGTGGTGGCCGCCGATATGGCTGCCGCCGTCGAGGCCGTGAACACCGTGGCGCCCGAGCACCTGGAGCTGCACTGCAAGGATGCAATGGGCCTGCTTGGCGGCATTCGCAACGCCGGCGCCATCTTTGTGGGCGCTTGGAGCTCCGAGCCGCTCGGCGATTACGTTGCCGGCCCCAATCACACGCTGCCGACCGGCGGCACGGCCATGTTCTCCAACCCGCTTTCGGTGGAGGAGTTCGTTAAGCGCTCAAGCGTTATCTGCTATACGCCCGAGGGCCTGCTCTCCGACGCTCCCGCTACGCAGCGTTTGGCCGAGGCCGAGGGCCTGTGGGCGCACGCGCTTTCTGCCGCCCTGCGTCGTCGCGTGCTGGAACAGGGCGAGGATTCCGTGAGCGCCGAGTCGCTGGCGGCGGCCGACCTGACCAAGGTTGCCTGGCCGGGCGACGCCGCGGCGAAGGTCGCCGAGGGTGTGGACTTGGCGGCTGCGGGCGCGGATGGCGCTAACGCGACCGGCGGGGAGGCCTAATATGGCCGAGCTGACGCCTCGCATGAAGGAACTCGTCCAGCCCTACTTGGCCGGCATCGAGCCCTATGATCCCAACTTTACGCCCACGCGCATCAACCTTTCGGCCAACGAGAACACCTATCCCGTGCCGGCCGGCGTGCGCGAGGCGGTCGACGCGGCGCTCGCCGCCACGCCGCTCAACCGCTATCCCGACCCCATGTCCAACGACCTGCGCGACGAGCTTGCCGCTTGGCATGGCGTGGCACGCGAGAACATCTGCGTGGGCAACGGCGGCGACGAGCTGCTCTATAACTACCTGTTGGCGTTTGGCGGCGCGGGGCGGACCCTGCTCAACTGCCCGCCGTGCTTTAGCGAGTATGCGTTCTTTGCGTCGCTCTGCCAGACCGAGGTGCGCGACGTGTGGCGCGATCCGGTGACCTTTGAGCTCGATCAGGCTGCCGTGCTTGCGGCAGCGCCCGAGTGCAACCTGGCGATTGTGACCTCGCCCAACAATCCCACGGGCGACGTGGCGCCGCTCGACTTTATCGCGGCTCTGTGCGATGCGTGTCCCGGCATGGTGATGGTCGACGAGGCCTACGTGGAGTTTGCTGACGATTCGTTTGGCGCGGCCACCACGGCGCAAGGGCTTATCGCCGAGCATTCCAACCTGGTGATTCTGCATACGCTGTCCAAGGCGTTCGGCGCCGCCGGCACGCGTCTGGGCTATGTGATTGCGTCACCCGAGGTTATTGACGTGTTCGCGGCGATTCGCCAGATCTATTCAGTCAACGTGCTGAGCCAGGCCGCGGCGCTTGCCTGCGTGCGTGCCCGCGATGCGTACGCGCCCGTGGTGGCACGGGTTGCATCTGAGCGCGTGCGCGAGCTGTGCGCCCTGCGCGCAATGGCTGCCGAGGGCCTGCCCGTGGAGGCGTGGCCGAGCGCGGCGAACTTTGTGCTCGTGCGCACGCCGCACGCCACGCGCGTGCGCGAGCGTCTGCGCGATGAGTATTCGATTTTGGTGCGTGACTTTAGCTACGCGCCGGGGCTTGCGGACTGTCTGCGCATTACCGTGGGTACCCCGCAGGAAAACGACGAGGTGCTGGCAGCGTTTGCCGCGCTGGTGAAGGAGGAGATGTAGATGGGCCGTTATGTCGAGGTGACCCGCAAGACGGGCGAGACCGACATTGTCGTTAGGCTCGATTTGGACGGATCCGGCGTGTGCGATATCTCGACCGGCGTGCCGTTTTTCGACCACATGCTCAACGCCCTTGGCCGCCATGGCCTGTTCGATTTGACGGTACATGCGATGGGCGATGTGGAGGTCGACGCGCACCACACCGTCGAGGACACGGGCATTGTGCTGGGCGAGGCGTTTTGCCAGGCACTGGGTGACAAGGCGGGCATTACGCGCTTTGCCGATGCGGCGATTGCCATGGACGAGACGCTCGTGATGGCCGCCGTTGATATCTCGGGTCGCGGGCAGGCCTATTGCGATCTGCCCGTGCCGACCGAGCGCGTGGGCAGCTTTGATACCGAGCTGGCCGTCGAGTTCTTCTATGCCTTTGCGCGCGATGCTAAGCTCACGCTGCATGTGCGCGAGCTGGCGGGCGGCAACTCGCATCACATTATCGAGGCAGCCTTTAAGGCCGTGGGACGCACGATGCGCCACGCCTGCGAGCTTGATCCCCGCGTCCAAGGAATCCCCAGCACCAAGGGCTCACTGTAACCGCCATATAGGCAGAAACCACCACAAAGGTGCCTGTCCCCTTTGTGGTGGTTTTGGATGATGGAAAAAGGAGGGTCGCGTGGGCGAACCGAAGATCGTGGTGGTCGACTACCACAAGGGCAACTTGTCGAGCGTCGTGCGCGGGCTTGCGCGCGCCGGTGCTGCCGCCTGCACGTCGGACGATCCGGAGCAGATCCGCAACGCCAACGGCCTGGTCATCCCGGGCGTGGGTGCGTTCTATGACGCGATCGCCTTTATGCGTCAGAGCGGCGAGGAGGTGGCCGTGCTCGATGCCGTTGCCGCCGGAACTCCGCTGCTCGGCATCTGCCTGGGCCTTCAGCTGTTTTTTGAGCGCGGCAACGAGGGCGTGCCTGCGAACGAGGACGCGGACGCGGACGACGATGCCTCCGAGCAGGCCGGTGGTCCCTGGGTCGATGGCCTGGGCATCATGCGTGGCTCGTGCACGCACCTGGAGTCGAGCCGTCTGAAGGTCCCGCACGTGGGCTGGGACCAGGTGCACATGACGCCCGCCGGTGCGGCCGATCCACTGCTTGCCGGTTTTGCCGAGGGTGCCAACATGTATTTCACCCACAGCTATGCGGTGGCCGACGATGCCGATGCCGCCGATGTGCTGGCGCGCACGCACTATACGCGGAGTTTCCCGTGCATCGTGCGCCACGGCAACGTGTGGGGCTGCCAGTTCCATCCCGAGAAATCCTCCGCGCTGGGTCAGCGCATCCTTAAGAATTTCGTCAGCATCGTCGAGGAGGTCGGCCGATGATTCTGTTTCCCGCAATCGATTTGATCGGCGGCAAGGTCGTGCGCTTGGAGCGCGGCGACCGGAGCCGCTGCAAGGTATATTCCGACGACCCCGTGGCCGTCGCCCGCTCCTTTGCCGAGCAGGGCGCAAGCTGGGTGCATGTCGTCGACCTGTCCGCTGCCTTTGGCGAGGACGAGGACGCGTGCGCTGCCAACTCGGCAGCGATCGAGGCCATCTGCGGCGTCGATGGTCTGTCCGTGGATGTGGGCGGCGGCGTTCGCTCGCTCGCGCGCATCGACGAGCTGGCCGGCTATGGCGCTCGCCGCATTGCACTGGGTACCGTGCTGGTGACCGAGCCGGGTTTTGCCGAGGTGGCAGCCCAAGGCTTTGGTGAGCTACTGGTGGCAGACATCGCCGCGCGCGACGGCCAGGTCAAGGTGAACGGCTGGCGCGACGGCGCGGGTATGGCGCTCGACGATGCCGTGGCGCAGCTTTCCGAGCTGGGCTTTAAGCACCTGGTCTATACCGACATCGCGCGCGATGGCATGCAGACGGGCATCGATGTGGCGGCGTATCGCCATGTGGCCGAGGTCGCGGGCTTTTCCGTCGTGGCTTCGGGCGGTATCTCGACGCTCGACGACATCCGCGCACTGGCCGCGGTGGGCGAGGATGCCATCGAAGGCGCCATTACCGGTCGCGCGCTCTACGAGGGCAACTTTACGCTGGCCCAGGCGCTGGCCGCCGCCCGAGGGGAGGAATAGCCCATGCTTACCAAACGCGTGATTCCCTGTCTGGATGTTAAGGACGGTCGTGTGGTCAAGGGCGTCAACTTCGTGAGCCTGCGCGATGCGGGCGATCCGGTGGAGCTGGCCCGCGCCTACGACCGCGAGGGTGCGGACGAGGTCGTCTTTCTGGATATTACCGCCACGAGCGACAACCGCGCGACGACCATCGAGATGGCGGCGCATGCTGCCGAGGAGCTGGCCATTCCCTACACCGTGGGCGGCGGCTTTCGCGACCTGGCGGGCATGCGCACCATGGTGGCTGCCGGTGCCGACAAGGTATCGCTCAACTCGGCGGCCGTGCGCGACCCGTCGCTGATCAGCCAGGCTGCCGCGGCGTTTGGCAGTCAGGCCGTGGTCGTGGCAATCGATGCCAAGCGCGTCGGTTTGCCCGGCGCATCCGGTGCCGACAAGTGGGAGGTCTTTACCGCAGGAGGCCGCAACGCCACGGGTATCGACGCGGTGGCGTGGGCCGAGGAGGCGGCTCGTCGCGGCGCCGGTGAGATCTTGCTGACCAGTATGGATCGCGACGGCACCAAGGCCGGCTTTGACCTGGCGCTCACCCGCGCTGTGGCCCGCGCGGTGCCGATTCCCGTCATCGCGAGCGGCGGCGTGGGCACGCTCGAGCATTTTGCCGAGGGCGTGATCGAGGGCGAGGCCGATGCCGTGCTGGCGGCGAGCGTCTTTCACTTTGGAACCTTCAGCATTCGCGAAGTCAAAGAGTATATGGCCTCTCAAGGTATTCCTGTGAGATTGGATTTCTAGCGCTGCGGCTTGTCCAGGCACCCGACCTTCCGGCTCCAACCCTCCTCGCGTACTTAAGTACGCGTCGTCGGGCTTGTCGCTCGGAATCTCGGGCACCTGGACAACCCTCGCCGACCTGCGAAGTTTGAATTTGGGGAGAGAAATGGAAGAGATAACCGATCCTTCAAAGCTTACATACGACGCCAAGGGGCTGATTCCTTGTGTGGTTCAGCAGTATGACACCGGCGAGGTGCTTATGGTTGCTTGGATGAACGAGGAGTCGGTGGGGCTGACGCTCAAGACCGGTACCACGTGGTTTTGGAGCCGCAGCCGTCAGGAGCTCTGGAACAAGGGCGCGACGAGCGGCAATATGCAAGAGGTCAAGGAGCTCTGGGCCGACTGCGATAGCGATACGCTGCTGGTCAAGGTCGACTCGCCGGGTTCGGCCTGCCATACCGGCAACCGTACCTGCTTCTTTAAAAAACTCGCGTAGGGCGGGCGCTCGACCAGGCGCTTGGCCAACCAGAAAGGATTGAACCATGGGTGTGCGCACCGCAAATGTTCAGGATGGAAATATCGGTGAGACGCTGACGGGGCTGGCCGAGGTGATTCATGGCCGTCGCGACGCGTCGCCGCAGGAGAGCTATACCGCGCGTCTGTTGACCGACGTCGAGGATGAGCTGCTCAAGAAGCTTGCCGAGGAGGCGAGCGAGGTGATCATGGCCTGCAAGGATAACGACCATGACCACATTCGCTATGAGGCCGGCGACCTGGTCTACCACTTGCTCGTGACGCTCGAGCGCTACGGCATCACCCTCGACGAGCTGGCCGGCGAACTCAACGCCCGCCGCCACTAGTCGTTTGGGACAGTCTTTGTTGGTGTAACGGGGTCATGGAAGTTGCGGTGAAATAGGGACTGTTTAAGCGCTTCATCAGGCAAAACAATCCCTATTCCACCGCAACTTATGAAGGGATGGCTAGTCGAGGGGTGTGGGTTCCCATTCGCCGGTGGGGTGGGGGATGTCGAAGGTTCGGTAGCCGCAGTCGTAGGCGTGGGCTTGTGCCTCGCGGATATTCCAGCAGATGTCGCAGGCGCGGTGCGCGTCCGAGCCAAAGGTGATGGGTACCTCGGCGTGGGCAAAGCAACGCAACAGCCCCGTCGAGGGGTAATAGTCGTCGAGGCCCTTGCGCGGCGCGGCGGTCGAAACTTCAACGCGGCGGCCTGTATCGTGTGCGCACTCTGCCATCTGCTCCCAAAACGGTGCCGTATCAAAATCGGGCGCAAAGCCTTCCTTCGAAAAGCGCATGAACAGGTCGGGGTGAGCCATCACATCAAAGTTAAGCGGGCTTTCGCAAGCGCGGCACCAGTCGTCGACGTAGCGCTCCCACACGCCGCGTACCCCCAGGTTTTCCCAAACGTGCAGGTCGGTGTCATCGTCGATCCAACCGCAAAGGGAATCGGGTGTATCGGGGCGAGCGACGTTTTCCGTTCCCGCCATACCCGCGGCACCGGCCATGATATCGCCTGGGTTGCCAATCCAATGCACGCTGCCCAGGCGTACCACGGCGCTCTGGGACCAGCGCTCAACCAAAGGCTCGCAGCCCTCGTACCAATCGCATTCAAAGCCATAGATAAGCTCGAGCTCCGGCGCAATCTGCGCGGCGAGTTTGCGGGCGTCCTCAAAGGCCAGACGATGTGCCGGCAGGTCGCCCTCAGTAACCTGCACTTCGCAGTTGGCATCCATGCTGGCAGGCAGGGTGAGATGGTCGGTCGAGACCATGACGCGGCAGCCGGCCGCAGCAGCGGCGCGAACGTTGTCCTCAAACGAGGCATGTCCGTCCGAAAACGAGGTGTGGGTATGGCAATCGACCAGCGGGCAGACAGACATGGCAGCTCCTTTGTGTCAAGCGAATCCGCTCCATTGTAATGGCGCAGCTCTCAACACGCCGGACACGCCGGGGGTCGAAATCGATTGGAAAGGCTGCGCGACGCGCGGTGCGGCCTCGCTTGCGCTCTCAAAACATGTACATCAGCCTCCAAAAGCTGCAAAAAATGACATGTTTGGAGGCTGATGTACATGTTTGGATGAGGCGGTGGAGTGTCGGTTTCTTGCGGGCAAGGAAAATCGCGCTCATCGCGCGCCGTCACATCCGCGCAGCCCGCGATGTGCTAGCGTTTGGGTGAACAAAACGAGCCCGCGCGGAAAGGATCCGGACCGTATGCAATGCGATAGCACATCCCCGCTGTCCCGCGAGACCGATGCGCCCGAGACCATCGTCAAGCTGGAATGCGACATCGACGACGCGTCGCCCGAGGTGCTCGCCTACGCTGCCGACCGCCTGCGCGAGGCGGGTGCGCGCGAGGTGCATTGGCTGCCCCTCTATTGCAAGAAAGGCCGTCCCAGTTGGCAGCTACAGGTAATCTGTGCTCACGAGGATATCGAGCGCCTGCAGACGATTATCTTTTTGGAAACCACGACCAACGGCATTCGTCGCCAGGTCATGGAGCGCGTTTGCCTGCCACGCCGCTTTGAGCGCGTAACGACGCTATGGGGCGAGGTGTCCGTCAAGGTGGCAACCCTGCCCGACGGCAGCGAGCGTGCAGCGCCCGAGTACGAGGACTGCGCCCGTCTCGCCCGCGAGCACAATGTGCCGCTCCAGCGCGTGATGCAGGCGGCACAAGCCGTGGCACTGCGATTTGAATAACGCGGCTGGTGGCGACATCCTGCGCCCAGCCATATCAACCCCATTCGAAAGGATCTCCCCATGAAATACCTCATCGCCTCCGACATCCACGGCTCGGCATATTGGACCGAACGCCTTTGCGCCGCCATCGAGTCCGAGCAGCCCGATCGCATTGTGCTGCTGGGCGACCTGCTCTACCACGGCCCGCGTAACGACCTGCCGCGCGACTACGCTCCCAAGCGCGTGATTCCGCTGCTCAACGCCCTGGCCGACCGCATCATCGCGGTGCGCGGCAACTGCGACGCCGAGGTCGACCAGATGGTGCTCGACTTTCCCATCATGGCCGACTATGCCACGTTATTCGACGAGAACGGCCGCGAGCTGTTCCTGACGCACGGCCACGTTTTTGGCGCCGGTATGCACAACAGCGTCGACCACGCGCCCGCGCTGCCCGAGGGCTCCGCGCTCGTCTACGGTCACACGCACATCAAGGTCAACGAAGCGAGCGAGGAGCATCCTGGTCTGTGGCTCTTCAACCCCGGCAGCGTGAGCATCCCCAAGGACGGTACGCACAGCTACGGCATCTACGAGGGCGGCGCGTTCCGCCACGTGATCATGGAGGAGGACTAGCCATGGCCGAGCATATGGCTCAGCAAAATGCCGAGGGTTCGCGTGACCTGTCCACGCTGGTAGATGCATCGGCCGAGCTGCAGCATCTGGTGCAGACCATCTGGCGTCTGCGTCAGCCCGACGGCTGCCCGTGGGACCGCGAGCAGACGCACCGCAGCATTGGCAAGAACATGATCGAGGAGGCCTACGAGGCGCTCGACTGCATCGAGGCCGACGACGCGGCGCACCTGCGCGAGGAGCTGGGCGACGTGCTCATGCAGGTAGTGTTGCATGCGCAGATCGCGGCGGACGCCGGCGAGTTTACGCTGGCCGACGTGGCGCACGATATCGACGCCAAGCTCATTCGCCGTCATCCGCACGTGTTTGGCGATGCGGATGCCGACAGCTCTGACGAGGTGCTCAAGATTTGGGACGAGGTCAAGCTTGCCGAGAAGGCCGCCAAGGACAAGGCCGTGGCGGCAGGCGAGGCCGCGCCCGAGGGGCTGCTCGACGGCGTGCCCACGCACCTGCCGGCGCTGATGCAAGCGCAAAAGGTCTCGCGCAAGGCGGCTGCCGTGGGCTTTGAGTGGGAGACGGTCCAGGATGTGTGGGACGAGGTCGCCGAGGAGCGTGCCGAGTTTGAGGCCGAGGCCCCTGGCTCGCCCGAGCGCGAAATGGAGTTTGGCGATCTGCTCTTTGCCCTGGTCAACGTCGCGCGCAAGGAGGGTATCGACGCCGAGAGCGCCCTGCGCGCGAGCACGGCCAAGTTTCGCCGTCGCTGGGCTGCGATGGAGCAGATGGCGGCCGATGCCCACGTGGATCTTGCCGAGCTTTCGACCCACGGCCTCAACGACCTGTGGGATGCCGCAAAGGCGGAGGAGTAAGACTGCGGGAACGACGGGCTGACACGCCTCATCGTTCCCGCTATATTTTTCGATAATCAAGTGTATCCCTCGGCTAACTTAGGGCATAATGCAAAAAGTGCGACATGGCTAACTTACGGAGACGCACCGATGGTGCACGGTCAGCCGGTCGCTTGCATCCACTACGTTTCCAAGTGAGAGGGAGACAACATGAGCGATATTTTGGACGTTTACGGTCGCGAGGTGCTCGACAGCCGCGGCAATCCCACCGTCGAGGTCGAGGTTGTGCTCGAGGACGGTAGCTTCGGTCGCGCGATGGTGCCTTCGGGCGCTTCGACCGGTGCCTTTGAGGCTTGCGAGCTGCGCGATGGCGACAAGGGCCGCTATCTGGGCAAGGGCGTCTCTCAGGCCGTCGAGCACGTCAACAACGAGTGCGCCAATGCCGTCGTCGGCCTCGACGCCTTCGACCAGCGTGCCGTCGATGCCGCGCTGATTGCCGCGGACGGTACCCCCAACAAGACCAAGCTCGGTGCCAACGCCATCCTGGGCGTGTCGCTGGCCGTTGCCCGCGCCGCTGCCGAGTCGGCGGGCCTGTCGCTGTACCAGTACCTGGGCGGCGTCAACGCTCACCTGCTGCCCACGCCCATGATGAACATTCTCAACGGCGGCGTGCATGCCGACAACAACGTCGACTTCCAGGAGTTCATGATCATGCCCGTGGGTGCTCCGAGCTTTGCCGAGGGCCTGCGTTGGTGCGCCGAGGTCTACCACACCCTCAAGGGCGTGCTGCACGAGGCCGGCCTGGGCGGCGGCGTGGGCGACGAGGGCGGCTTTGCCCCCAACCTTAAGACCAATGCCGAGCCGTTCGAGTACATCACCAAGGCCGTGGAGAAGGCCGGCTTTAAGCCCGGCATCGACTTCATGTACGCCATGGACCCGGCCTCGACCGAGTTCTACAACGCCGAGACCGGCATGTACGAGCTCAAGGGCGAGGGCGTGGAGTACACGAGTGCCCAGATGGTTGATTACTGGGAGAAGCTCGTCGACACCTATCCCATCATCTCCATCGAGGACGGCATGGCCGAGGAGGACTGGGACGGCTGGGTTGAGCTCACCCGTCGCATTGGCAACAAGGTGCAGCTGGTGGGCGACGACCTGTTCGTCACCAACACCGAGCGCCTCAAGAAGGGCATCGAGCTGGGTGCCGCCAACGCGATCCTGGTCAAGGTCAACCAGATCGGCACGCTCACCGAGTCGCTCGAGGCCATCGAGACCGCCAAGGAGGCCGGCTACGCTTGCATCGTGAGCCACCGTTCCGGCGAGACCGAGGACTCCACGATCGCCGACCTGGTCGTGGGCGTCAACGCCGGCCAGATCAAGTCGGGCGCCCCGTGCCGCAGCGACCGTATCGCCAAGTACAACCAGCTCATCCGCATCGAGGACGAGCTCGAGGGCAGCGCGCGTTACGCCGGCAAGGCCGCGTTCTACAACATTCGCTAGGCACGCGGAGGTCGCGGGGGCGGGGAAGACTCGGATTTGCCTTGCTCCAGCCGGGCGCTGTTGAGCACCATTGGGCGCTGGGCCATATGACTCAGCGCCTTTTTTATGTCGAGCAAAGGCTGGCGAAGGCGGTGCGGGCGCTCGTGCTATAACTAGAATACTTAGCGCAAACAAACCTCAACCGCACAAGGCGCACATGGATCAGATTTACGACAACAGGTACTATTCCGCCGGTTCGCGTGAGCCGTCGCCTCGCCGTGCGCGCACGGTGCAGCTCGGTGGGTCCGCCTACGCCGGCGCCGACCGCTCCATGCAGCGCCCGACAAGTACCTCGCGCCCCAATGCTCAAGTGAATACTTCGACAGATGGACCAGTGCGCCCGGCACGTTCGTCGCATGCTCAGCGCTCGTCGGCTCAAACGCACGATAGGTCGAGCAGGCCTTCGAACCGTTTTTCGGGCTCGGACTTTATGCACTACGCCAACGACAACGCGGTGGTCAAGGCGATCTACGACTTTACCCACGGTCCTCAGCGAGGGCTGTTCATCGGCATTGTCGTTGCCCTGGTGCTCGTGAGCCTGTATTTCCCCGTGCGCGACCTGTACGTGGCAAAGCGTTCGAGCGATATCTTGACCAAGCAGGTCGAGATTCGCCAGCAATACAATGATGGGCTGCAAAAAAGCGTCGACAAGCTGCTCTCGGAGGAGGGTATCAAGGATGCGGCATCCGAGGACCTGGGCTTGGTGATGCCCGGCGAGAAGAGGATTGAAGTGCAGGGCCTGGACGGCGATTCGGATGCCTCGTCGAGCCAGAAGTCGTCGAACGCCAAGAAGGCCAGCGAAGTTGCCAAGGAAATCGAAGAAGTCGGTAAGGACGCGCCGTGGTACATCCAAGCGCTCGACATGCTGTTTGGGTTTAACGGCGTCGAGGGCCAGACGGTCGTGTCCAACGGCAAATAGCGCCCGGAGGGGAGCCCGCAATGGCAGATTGCAAACGCTATAAGGTAGCCGCGATCGACCTGGGAACGGTGTCGTCGCGACTGGTGCTGGCGCAGGTCGAGGCCGGGGCGATCGTGGAATCGTCCAAGCATACCGAGATCACCGACTTGGGCGAGGGCGTGGACGCGACGGGGCGCTTTTGCGAGGCGGCCGTTGAGCGCGTGCTCGCTGCGTGCCGCATGTTTGTGGACGAAGCCCGTGCCTTTGGGGCCGCGTGCATCTGCACCACGTGCACGAGCGCCGCACGCGATGCGTCCAATGCTGCCCTGCTGCTGGACGGCCTGCGCGATCTGGGGCTCGAACCGCAGGTGATTCCGGGCGAGGTCGAGGCGCGCCTGACGTTTTTTGGCGTAGCGCACGACTTTGCAGGCGAGCGCATCATCGTCGCCGATTCGGGTGGCGGCTCCACGGAGCTCGCGACGGGCGTCTATGCGCCTGAGCGCGGGGTCTTTGCGCTGGAGGGAACGCGCTCACTGGACATCGGTTGCCGTCGCGTGACGGAGCGGTTTTTCTCGGCGCTGCCGCCCGCACGCGGCGAGCTTGCTGCCGCTGCCTCGTGGGCAGGCGAGCAGTTCGCCGCCTATTTTGAAGGCCTGCCCAGCGACTTTGAGCGCGCCGAGCGTCTGGTCGCGGTGGGTGGCACGGTGACTACGCTGGTGGCTCTGGTCCACGAGCTGGAACCGTACGATTCGAGCTTTGTTCACCTACGCGAGCTGTCGCTGGAGCAGGTCTCGGCCGCTATCGAGCGCATGTCTGTGTTGGACGCGGAAGGCATCGCCGCGCTACCGGGTGTACAGCCCAAACGCGCGGGCGTGATCTTGGCTGGCGCCGTGGTGATCCGCGAACTCATGCGTGCCGGCGGTTACGACATGCTCACCGTAAGCGAGAACAGCCTCCTCGCCGGTATGGCCGCCACCATCAACGAGACCCTCGACGGCGCGACTCCCACCATCGCATGGACTCCCAGCCTCAGCGCCCTCTAAATAAGTTGCGGTGAAATACGGACTAAAATCGCCCTTTCGGGCGCCAAACAGTCCCTATTCCACCGCAACTCAACAGCCGGCACCTGGGGACAGTCCTTGCGGGGCGTCCCCACAGCGCCTATGCCAGCTTGTCGATTTGCCCAATCTCCCAAAGCGGAATATTGACGAGCATGCCCTCGTCTCTATATGCCGCCAGGGAGCTCCTCACGCAACGCTCGAGCTTGAATTTTTCGCAGGCTATTTTCAGACTCTTCGCTTTAAGGTTCTCTGCCGCCTTGACCTCAAGCGGAAGCACGGTTCCCGCATGGTCGATGGCAAAGTCGGTTTCGGCATTGCCAGAGGTAGAGGACCAATACGCGGGAGTTTTGTCCTGGAGCAAAAGCTCCTGCGCGACGTATTGTTCGGTCAGCGAACCTTTGAACTCGGTAAAAACAGCGGATCCGTTAAGAACGATGGCCGGAGAGAGACCGGAGAGCGCTCCGAGGATGCCGGTGTCGATGCAGAACAGTTTGAAGCCCGAGAGGTCTTCGTAGCTCGAGAGCGGCGCCTTTAGAGCGGAAACACGTGGCACCTTATGAACGATTCCGTAGTCCGTGAGCCACTGGAGGCTTTCCTCGAAATCGCGTGCGCGCGCTCCGGGGCGAAGGGCGCCATAGACAAACTTCTTGTTCTCTTTGGCAAGCTGGCCGGGAAGGGATTTCCAAACCAACCTCATGCGCTCGATGATGCGGGCGGGTGCATGTTTGCCAAAATCGGATTCGTAAGCCTCGATGATTTGCTGCTGAAGCCTTCGGGCTTCGATGAAGTCGCGTGTCTCGGCGAAAGCGGAGACAACTTCGGGCATACCGCCGACAACAAGGTATTCCTTGAGCAAGTGTTCGAGCTTTTCGGTAACGTTTGCTAGAAGGTTCATGTCTGCGGCAAGGATGGCGTCGGCGAGCGGGTCGCCGTCGACGGCACGAACGAACTCGGCGAACCCCATGGGACGCATGGTGAGCTGGTCGATTTTGCCGACGGGAAATGACTCATTTTCGCGTCGGAGCGCGAGGCCCATATAGGAACCGGCTGCTACGATGTGGTATTCGGGTGCAAGCTCGTTGAAGTACTTGAGCGAGGTGATCCCGCGCGGGGCCTCTTGGATCTCGTCGAAGATGATGAGCGTGTCTGCTGGCGTTACAGTTTGGCCACGTAGGAGTTCTATCTGGGAGATGATGCGCTTGGGGTCGAGGTCCCCATCGAACAGCGAGCGTGTGCTCGGCTCGAGCATAAAGTCAAAACGAATGACGTTTCGATACTGCTGGCTTGCGAATTCGTTAAGAAGCCAAGTCTTTCCTGTCTGGCGGGCTCCCTTAAGCAAGAGAGGTTTGCGATTCGTCCTTGATTTCCAAGCGATAAGTTCGCTCATAAGCTGTCGCTGCATATTGCCTCCCAACCCTCTCGGTTAGTATAAGGCCATTTGGGTGTTTCCATCGGAAAATGTGCGAGACAACCACGTTTTTCCATCGGAAAATGTGCGAGACAACCACGTTTTTCCATCGGAAAATGTGGTAGGAAACTCATTGGGTGGGCGGAAAAAGTAGTCAAAAAAGCCCCGTCCCAAATGAGCTGCTCTGCAGTTGACGGCGTCCAAAAGAAACGAGCCCGCATCCCTGGGGAACACGGGCTCGAAAACTCCATATGGTAGGGGCGGTGGGACTCGAACCCACAATCCTTGCGGCGAGAGATTTTAAGTCTCCTGCGTATGCCAATTCCGCCACGCCCCCGTGAGACTAGAAGTCTAGCACAAGCCGTCCGTTACGCGTTGACGGCCATCGAGTGTTGGCCCGACTTCTCCAGGAACTCCTGGAACTTGGCTTCGTCGCCCTTGTTCTGGTACTGCAGGGCCAGCAGGTACTCCAAGCGGCAGCGCTTGACCGGGTCGTCGCCGACATCCTCGAGCATGCGCTCCAGCTCGGGAATGTCGTTGTGGCGCTTGAGGATCATCGTGTCGTACATCAGCTGGCACTCGTGCGCAACTGCCTCGGCCTGACCGCCCTCAAAGCCCTTGATCTCGTGCAGCAACTCCTTGGACTTTTTGCGGTCCTCCTGGCCAACATAGTAGTTAAAGGCTTTGATCACCAGGTCGACGCGCTGCATCTTGGGGAGGTTGAGCCCCAGCAGCAGGTCGAACATCTCGCTGGCACGCTCGTGGTCCTCGCGCAGCAGATAGGAGTTCAGGCGCAGGTAGTCGCGGTTGTAGCGTGGGTACAGCATGCTGGTGAGTTTGCCGTCGAGCAAACGATCGAACTCGTCCCACTGCTTGGCAGCCATAAGCTGCTGCAGACGCTTGAACGTGGTGCGTTTTTTGACGCTAAAGAACACCGATACGGCGATGCAGATGATAACGACGGCGGTCCAGAGTGTGCGGGAATCGGGCATATTGGGGTCCTTAGTCGCTCATAAAGCGAGCGGTATGACAACACGTACTAGATGTATTATACGCAGCGCGCAAGCAAACTGGCATAAAAGCTCATCGAGGCTGAGTGCCATCGCTCGCTGCGGTACACTTACCTAAAGTAAACCATGAAGGGAGATATTACCTATGAAGAAGATCGTTTTGGCTTGCGGTGCTGGCGCTGCTACTTCCACGCTCGTTGCCCAGAAGGTCGCTACCATGCTCGACGCCAACGGTTATGCCGGCAAGTATGAGATCGTGCAGTGCGCCATCTCCGAGGCCAAGGACGCTTGCGACGAGGGCGCCGACCTGCTGATCGCCACCACCGTTGCCCCCGAGGGCCTCACCTGCCCGTACGTGAGCGGCGTGCCCTTCATGACCGGCATGAACCGCGTTGCTGCCGAGAAGGCCGTTCTCGACGTTATGGCTCAGTAGGCGCTGCCTGTATGAATGAGCAGAGCGCCAATCCGGTCGAGCTCTTTGGCATGCGCGTTGCCCATGTGGGCATTAACGCCACCGACCCGGCAGATGCCTTGGAGATCGCGGAGCTGTTCTCGACGATGATGGGCCTGCCCGTTATCGAGACCCCCGTTTCGTACTTTAACGATTCGCTGGTCGAGATCATGAAGCAGAACGGTCGTGGCACCAAGGGCCACATCGGCTTTGCCGTTAACGACATCGATGCAGCTGAGAAGTGGTTTGCCGAGCGCGGGCTCGAGGTCAACGAGGAGTCGCGCGTGCTGCTGCCCGACGGCGGTACCAAGCTCGTGTACTTTAAGCGCGAGTTCGCCGGTTTCGCCGTGCATCTGTGCCGCGAGTAGCGCACAAGCTGCCATAGCTAGCAAAAAGGGATAGGGCCGTGTGGCCCTATCCCTTTATTTATGCCGAGGGGCTTCCTAGCGCGGCAGGCGAATCGTAAAGCGGCTGCCGACGCCCTCGACTGAGGTCACGCCAATGACGCCGCCATGGCTATCGACGATCCACTTGGCAATGGCAAGCCCCAGACCCGAGCCCTGTGCGCCGGCATCGCGTGCATTGTCGGCGCGGTAGAACCGTTCAAACGCGTGAGCTGCGGATTCCTGGTTCATGCCGATGCCCTCGTCCTCAACACTTATGTCGATCGTGTCCATGCCCGCATTGGGCGTTATGCCAAATGTGACGGTCGTTCCCGCATCCGAGTACTTGGCGGCGTTTTGCACGATCACGCGCAGAGCCTGCTTCACGAGCGCCACGTCAACGGGCGCGTCGCAGCGCGGGTCGCTGACAAGCGCAGCGTCAAAGGCCAGCCGATACGTGTGCTCGGTATCGATCATCTGCGATTCCTCGCATACCTCGCCGACCAGTGCGGCCAGGTTGGTATCCGCACGCCGCAGGACCGTGCGCCCGGCATCGCCGCGCGCCAAAAACAGCAGCTGCTCCACGAGCTCTTGCATGTGCTCGCTTTCGGCCTTGAGCGAGGCGATGGATTCCGCCAGCACGTCCGGGTCGTCTTTGCCCCAGCGGTCGAGCATGTTTACGTAACCCTGAATCACCGCGATGGGCGTGCGCAGCTCGTGGCTCGCATCGTTGACAAAGCGCATCTGCTGCAGCTTGGCCTCTTGCATCTGGCGCAGTAGGCGGTTGAGTGCAACCTCGATGCTTGCCAGGTCGGCGTCGCCGGTGGTGACGCTCGGCGAGTCGACGCTTGCGCGCTCGATGGCCTGCTCCAGTGTTTCCATCTTGCCGCCGGAGAGCTGCATGCGGCCGAGCTCGTCCACGCGCAAGGCAAGGTCGTTGAGCGGTGCCATAGTGCGGCGCACGCGACGGGCTCCGCCGAGCATGTTGAGCACGCTGATGACCTGCCAACCCACAACGACAAGGTAGAGAGGCCATAGCGCGACGAGGTCCTGCGCGAGGGGGAAAGTCTTGGTGGTACGCGCAAGCTCGACGGTATAGGTGAGCGTTGTCAGGTCCCAGTCGCGCGCGGGCGTCAGCGTCATGCCGTGAACGGTGGCGCCGGGGATCCATCCTGCGGTAAACGCGCCGTCGGGCAGCGTCTGGTTGTATCCATAGACAAGGATCGCCGCCACAATCACTACTAGCAGCAGGTCGAGCCAAACGTAGCTCATCAGGCGGCGCCACATATAGCTCCAGTTGATGGCGCGGGCGATGGAGGTGACGCGCTTGGCCTCGGCGTTACGCGCGGCAGACATAGCCCACCCCGCGCACGGTCTGGATGATGCGGGCGCCGCCGGCGTCCTCGATCTTGGCGCGTAGATGCGCGATGTGCACGTCGACGTTGTTGGTGTCGCCCATGTATTCGTAGCCCAGCGCTTCGTGCGCGATGCGTTCGCGCGTGAGCACGGTCTCGGCATGCGCCATAAGCAAGGCGAGGACATCGAACTCGCGGGCCGTGAGCGCAATGGGCGAGCCGCCGACCGTGACTTCGCGGCGGTCGGGGTCGAGCGCAACCGAGCCCACGGCGAGCGTGGCGGGGGAGAGCGAGGCGGAAACCTGGGTCGAGTCACTGACCGGGGGCATCGCAGTGGCGCCGACACCCGTGCCGCCTGCCACGCCCGTCCCGATGCCGCCAACGCCTGAAGCCGCCCGCACGGCCTCCGAGCGCTTCAGCGCCACACGGATCCGTGCGAACAGCTCCTCAATGGCAAACGGCTTGGTCAGGTAATCGTCGGCGCCGGCATCGAGTCCTGCCACCTTGTCCATCACGGCATCGCGTGCGGTGACCATAATCACCGGCACATCTTTGTACTTGCGGACGCGCCGCAGCACCTCCATACCGTTGAGCTGCGGCAGCAATACATCGAGCAGAATCAGATCGTAGTTGCGCTCCAGCGCCAGGTCCACGGCGGTGCGGCCGTCGGCGGCGTGCTCCACCTGGTAGCCCTCGTGCTCCAGCTCGAGTGTCACAAAGCGGGCGATTTTCTCCTCGTCCTCTACGATCAGGATTCGTGCCATACGTGCCCCCGTCTGTGATTACTTGTCGTCGTTCAGATTTTGCTTGATGTCGTCCGCGGCGTCGGCGGCGTGATTCATCAGGTTGTTGATGCTGCCGGGCACGTCGCCGTCGCTATCGATGCGGTAGCGCATGCCAAAGAACAGGCCAAGCAGCATCAGCCATATCGTGGCGCCCCAGGCAAACAGCGCGACGATGGGAATCAGGATGGGGATGTTGAGGATGATCGCGTCGCGGCGTGTGGCGATAAACTTGGTGTCCAGGCTCAGGCGGAAGAGCTTTTTGAGGTACTCCCACACGCTGTCCATCTTCTTGGAGAAGTCGGTCTTTTCGCTCGATTTTTCGTAGGCGGCCTGCGCGGCGACCATCTCGGCCGAGGGCTCGTCGACCGGCTCGGACTCGGTGGCGGCGTGCGCCGACGTGGTCTGGGTCTTGCCCTGCGACTCGAGCCAAATGATGGCGTCCAAAACGTTGCCGTCGGCGGCGTCGAGCGCGGCCTTGGCATCGGTGTAGCTCACGTTGCACTTGGTGCGGATGATTTCAACTTTTTCGAGGTCGTCCATGACCTGTCCTTTCGTTCGATGGGCGCGACGCCGGGCGATCTGCCCGGGCGCGAGCGTTGCGTTCGGCGGTCTGCGTTGCGCGGCGCCGCCCCGCCCTTGGTCGAACTCTATAGTGCAGGTTATAGATTAAGCGATTCTTGAGCCAAGATTAATGTTGGATGAGTTTTTGGGTGGGATGAAGTTGATATTCAAGGGAGGCGGCCGTTTGCAAACTTTCCTCGTGGAGTTCCGTATAGAATGGCTTCGACTGCGGTAAAATGACCTTAGTAAACCCGCCCGGCCTCTGCTCTCGAGCATGCACACTGGCGGGTCTTCTTTTATGCATCGAGCACAGAAGCACCATGGGGGGAATACAAGAAGCCCTGGCTGACCTTCGAGGAGCAGGCCGACCTGCTCATAGTCGAGCGCGGCCTGGTGGCAGACCGCGATGACCTTATCGCTCACCTCGCAAACGTTGGCTATTACCGCCTGAGCGGCTACTGGTACATCTTCAAGCGCAAGCCAGAGGCAGACGAGGACGGCGACAAGGACGAGCGTTTCGTCGAGGGCACGACATTCGACCAGATCTGGAAGCTCTATACCTTCGACAGGCAGTTCAGGCTCATTGTCTTGGACGCCATCGAGCGCGTCGAGGTGTACTTCCGCACGCAGCTGGCCTATGAGCTCGCGGGCAAGACCGGAGCGTTTGGCTTCTTCGACCGCGAGAATCTCCCGCGCCTCGAGGGCGATGCGTACAGCGAGTTCATCGAACGATGCACCGAGGAGCTTGACCGCTCGCGTGAACCCTTCGCCATCCACTTCAAGGAGGCCTACGGCGACGCGCATGACCTGCCGCCCTACTGGATTCTCGTGAACCTGATGGACTTCGGCACGATGCTTCGCCTCTACAACGGCGCGTCGGTTGACATCAGGAACAGAATCTCTGGGGACCTGGGCGTGTCGTCGCGCGTGTTGAAGTCGTGGCTCGTGGCCATCAACACCGCTCGCAACATATGCGCACACCATGGCCGCCTGTGGAACAGAGGGTTTGGCGCCAGGCCGACCATCCCCACCAAGTCGAAGTATCCAGAGTGGCACGAGCCGTACCAGGTGCGGTCGGACAACATGTTCGGCATACTCACCATCCTGAGTTACCTGCTGGAGCGTATCGCCCCCGAGACGGGCTGGCGCACACGCTTGTTTGAGCTGCTGGACAGGCTGGATCCCGACGAGTTGCGCCGCATGGGGTTCGCGGAGGGTTGGCAGGGATGCCCGCTTTGGGAGCCGTATCTGCCCGCTGCGGCGGTGCCTTCGGACGAATAGGGCTGGGGTGCAGCGGTTGTCGCGCTCATGGCGGCAAGGTGGCCTTCGTAGCGACTGCAGGCAGGCCGTTGGGATGGGTTAGCCGGTGGGCATGGTACACCTTGCCGATGGTGGTACTGCTGCACAAGAGCTATGCCGTCCGCGCTGGACGATGGACCGGTTGTGCGCGGTGGAGCGAGGTGCGGTAGCAGGCGAGATCGCCCTGCGGTACGCCGGCAAGGCAGGCGGCCGTGGCCGCGGCCGTGGCGATAGCGAGCACGGCTTAAAGCGCGCCCGTCGCAAGGTCAAAAAGCTGCGCAAGATTGACCCCGAGCCCAGCGACAAGATCGTCCTGCTGCCCAAGCACGCCATCAATTGCTGTGGTGCAGGCCACGGCTTTGGCTATTACGACGTGGAGCCGTGCATCTTTATGCGCGACGGCGTGAAAAGGCTGGGGGAGGGTGCGCTCGCCAATGAGCGTCCGTGTGAATTGCTCCTGATGGACGATGAGCCCGCGAGCGAGATGCTGGGCTATCGTGTATGGCTCGGCGGCGAGTGGGATCTGTGCGAACGCTATCGCTTTTTGGCTGTGGTGTGCGTTCGCGTGCTGGACAGCATCCGGGAGCAGAAGGAGCTGCGCAAGTGCCTTGAGCAGGGCGATGCGGCCTGTGATATGGACGAGGACGATGCGGTTGAAGGCGTTCGCCGCGACGTGCTGTATCCCGAGGAAGTGATTAACGCCAAGCTCGGCGGCTATTGGGATGCGAGTTTGGGGCTCAACCTGTCCTGGAAGGACGAACACCGGCAGACTTGCACGCGGATCGACAGGGCCATCGATGGCTTGTTTGCCGAGGAAACGAGGCGCTGCGCTGCGGAGCTTGGGAAGAAGCTCGAGCGCGGGTATGAGGAGCGCGGGGAATAATTAGACGGAGGTAGGTCGCATAGGGCGCTTTCCATGAATGATTAGCGGCGACTCTGTAAAATCTGTCCGAGCGAAATGATAGAACAATAGCGTTAAACAGCATCTGTACTTTAAGGAAAAAATGGGAATCGCTTATAAGGATCTATTTGAGGCTCCGGTAGTTTGTGTGGCTAGAGGGTCTCGTCGCTAGGCTACCTTTCTTACCGAAGTCGCTTGGTTCCATGGCAGTTGCGGTTTCGCGTCCGAACATCTCAACATCAGCAGCGCCAAGAGGTTGTCTGTGCTCCTGAAGCCGTAGCCCATCTTCACCGTGACCTTGATCTTGTTGTTGATCGACTCGACCCTCGCGTTGCCGATGTCCGGCGATACGGCACGCAGAATGTCGTCGCGCCTGCGCCTGACCTTCTTCTCGACCGCGACAACCTTCGCTATCTTGCAGTAGGCGGCACGGTGGAGCCAATCGTCAAGAAGCCTTTCCGCTTCGGTGGCGTCACCTGTCCGGAAGACTGCGCACAGGTCCTCTTGGGGTTCCCATGTCCGGAACAGGCGCGACTCGACAGGCTTCAGCCTGTCGAGCTTGGCCCTCTGGCTATCCGTCAGGCTCTCCCTGCCCTTCGCGAGTGCGAAGCGCGTTCCTTTGATCTCCTTCGCCGCCCCGGCGAGATTGAGGGTTTCGGGCGGGGTCTCGTCGCCGGCAGCGGACTTTCCGGGGCATCCCCGCCTCGACGTCGCCGCCCTGGTGGCCTTCTCGGCCACCTGCCGCTCCTCGCGGCGCACGCCGTCGAGGGCGTCGTTCATCCAGCTGACGATGCGGAAGGGGCCCATGACCCATTCGACGTTGGGGCACCACCGCTCGACCGGCGTCTTTATCCACCGACGGCCGTCCGCCGTCACGACCTCGATACCGAGCCCCTGCTCGCGGGTGAGCTCTTCTTTGAGAAACCAGCGCAGCGCCTCCCTGCTCCACCCCTCGGCCACCCAGACCAGACAGCCCCTGTCGTGGTCGACCACCACCATCAGGTACCTGTGCCCCTTCTTGAACGAGGTCTCGTCGATGCCGATCCTGCGAACGCCGTCGAAGCGCGCGGGCCCCGTCGCCCGCTGAAGGCCGTCGTTGGATGTGCTTGCAGACGCCGCCGACGGTATGCCATTCGATGCGACATGCCTGCGCCACGGTCGACACGGTGGCATGTGCGGCCATCCATGCTGTTGATGTTGCGTTTCTTGGTCCGCTTGCCCTCGCGGGTGCCGCTGCGTCTCTGCCGTCTGCCCGCCATCGGTGTCTTCCTTCATCGGTGGATCGCCTTTCTGCTCGGGAGGCGAGGCACGAAACACCCGCCTCATCTAGCTCGTACAAGAGCAGACTAGGCGGGCGTCACAAATTGAGGGAAGATTTCATAAGGTCATCTACATGCTTGACTAGTACCAAAGCACGACCTAGAATGAGGTTATGTTTTGGTACTAAGGAGGGCTAAATGCCTTATTTAAATATTGCTTCGAACACCATCAACCGCGGAGAGATGTCTGCCGACGAGATGCTCAGACTAATATCCCCAGATCTGACAGTCGAACTCATACATGATATTGTGGCAGCCGCTTATGACCCCTATGTTGTCGGGATGTCAGATTTCGCACCCATAAACGGTCGCGGCTTAGAGCTCTATATTCGTGCGACGGAGAACCTCCGTGACCGTTTATCCCGTACCGGCTGGCGCGTAGAAAACATCTTTGAGGTTCCAGCAGTTGCCAATAGGAAGGACAAGGTGCGCCTGGTTTGCACAACCTCGAGTGACGGTCGCGTCGGAAAGTCGAATTGCGCTGGGCCTGCCATTCACGACAAGGGCAAGGGGACTTTGCGTCTTGCCGGCGTAGAGGGCAGAACGATGCCAATACCAGGTCTTGAGGGCTATCTGGGAGAAGGCGAACCAGCGAAACATGATGACCTTGCTTTCTACTATTTGATCATGCATATCGACAAGCGACACGAGGAGATTCGGATCGAGCTTTCTATGCCGGCATTTTCTGAGAATGGTGTGCACTCTGGTTGGAAAGATCGCGTACTCCTGCCTTCGCTGTCTACGAACAACGAACCGCCCATCGACACAACGGAAGCGCCCACCCCGAATATTGAGGTTATTCGCAAGACCGCCTAACGAATCTGTACGGAGAGCCTTTGCCGACCTACAATAATCGGCTAGGTTTTCGTGCTTTCGCGGTATGTGCTGATTCGAAGGGAGGTCAGGATGTCGGGCTCGAGGTTGACGCTTGCTCGCAAGTTGCGTGGCATGTCGCAAACGGCTCTTGCTAAAGAAGTCGGCGTGACGCCGCGTGCGATTTCCAAATACGAGAAAGAAGGCGAAGGGATTAGCGACATGACTCTTGCCGCTATTGCCGACGCCCTCGGCTTCGACGCCTCGTTCTTCTCGCTTTCTGACGTCGATTTGCCAGAACCCTCAGCGGTGTCATTTCGCGCTCGTTCAAAAATGTCCGCGAAAAACAGGGATCAGGCACTTGCCGTAAGCACATTTGGCGTCGAGCTTTCTGACTGGATAAGTGCTGAATACATCCTCCCGAAACTCGATGTGCCTGATTTGCAAGGGTTCGACCCAGAAGATGCCGCACGTGCAGTACGTGAAGCATGGGGCTTGGGCGAAGGTCCAATCCCCAACGTTATAGCCGTCCTAGAAGCTCACGGGATTCGCGTTTTTTCAATTACTGAAGCATCTGAGAAAATTGATGCGTATTCGTTCTGGGACGAAGATCGCAACCAACCCTTTGTTTTCTTGACCACTTCAAAATCTGGCGAACGACGCAGAATGGACGCTAGCCATGAGCTCGGGCACCTTGTAATGCATCGCAAGGTGGATCTTGATCGCCTGGGTACACGCGATGTCGAAAAAGAGGCCGATTCTTTTGCAAGCGCTTTTCTCATGCCGAGCCGCGGGTTCAGATCCAAGACGCCACGAGGACTAACCCTCAGCGATGCAATGCGGGTCAAGCGATTCTGGAAGGTCTCCGCTTTTGCTGCAGTGTATCGCGCTCATACTCTTGGACTAATCAGTGACTGGCAATATCACGACCTGTGTAAAAAGATGGGTATGCGAGGCATGCGTACAAATGAGCCCGATGGAATTGAGCCTGAGCGTTCGCAAATTGCCGACAAGGTATTAGACCTTGAAAAAGAGAGTTCAGGCAGCCTTTTCGAGATTGCGAATGCAACCAATATTCCATTTCAGCTCATTCAGAGCCTGACTTTCCGTCCTCCCATTGGGGTAATTGCGGGAGGAAGTCGCGGCCAAACGCAGAAGAAGACATCTATCGCAAACTTCAGCGTCATTAATACGGGCAGGGCGTAGTTGCGCATGAGGTGCCAGATGAACATAGCCTGCCCGACCTAGAGTTAGCCCCGAGTGTGTTCGCCGAACCTAGGTCGTTTCAGAAGACGCCTGGTACGTCAGAGCATATCCCGACATCGAGGCCCGGTTCCGATGGAAGGTGAAGCGCGTGGCGCAGTCCATGGGCATAGACCGCATGGGCGCCAGCCAGGTGTCGAGGATGTGCTCGTCGCTGGACGAATCGGTCACTGACCTGCAACAACGCGACCTGTCCGACGTCAGCTACCCCTACATCTGGCTCGACGCCGCCTACATCAAGTGCAGGGACGCCGGGCGCGTGCAGTCCACCGCGCTCGTGAACGCCATCGGCGCGGGGTCGGGAGGCTACAGGCGCCTTCTCGGCCTCGACGCCATCGACACTGAGCCCTATGACGGTTGGAGGTCGTTCCTGCTGTCGCTGCGCGCACGCGGGGTCGACGGCGTCATCTGCGACACCAGCGACGCCCACGAGGGCCTCAGGCGCGCGATACAGGAGGTCTTCCCCGGCGCCGCGTGGCAGCGATACATCGTGCACCTGATGCGCAACGCCGCCGGCAACGCGCCGACCAGGCAGGGGGCGCCGTTCTCAGCATCCTGAAGGCTGTGTTCGCGGAACGCGACCCTGAGCTGGTTCGCGAGCTTTACCAGCTGGCCATCGGACAGACAGAAGGGTTCTGCCCCACAGCGGCGGCGGTCCTGGAGGAGGCCGAGGCAGATGCGCCCGCGTACCTGGACTTCCCGTATGAGCACCACGTGAGGCTGCGCACCAACAACGTACAGGAGCGCGCCAACTGCGAACTCAAGCGCCGAAGCAGGGTCGTGCAGGTCTTCCCGAGCAGGAAGTCGCTCATCAGGATGATGGGCGCCGTGTTCGCCGAGATGGACGAGGGCTGGGCGGGCCGACGCTGGTTCAACGACGACTCCATCGGCAGGGCCGTGGAGGGCGCCAAGGTCAACACGCCCGCGCCCGCCTACGAGGGCACCGCCGCAGATCACGTGGCCAGGATCATCGCGCCCGTCGTGGCCGACAACCCGATTCCCGGCAGGAAGGCGGCGTGACATGAGCTAGAATGACGGCATTCTAGGTGATTCTCGGTTCCTCGGGCGGCCTGCGGCTGCCCTCGAGAACCGAGCCCTATATCAACATTCGCGACACTACCCCCGAAGGGTCCGAGGTATATCGAGTCGTTGGGTGTGTCGATATGGTGGATAGAGATGGGGTTAACCATCGGAAAAAGTTCTTGGTTGATATCGACTTCATTTTGCTTGAGCATAGCTGTCACTTAAACCAAAGCGAAATTGGCTATGACGAATAGAGCTTAATCGCAAACTTGTTATCATTTTGGATTCGGTGACGTTCCGAACGTGGGCGCAAAGGTCTAGAAACCAGTCTTACTCTAGTTCATTTCTCACGCCGCCGCCGTTCCCGGCGGAGACGCCCCCTAGCAGATCGGCTGCGGCGTCAAGCACGCGAGAGATTTCGCTGAACTCAAGCCCAAGATCAAGGGTCCAGAGGTGCCAGGTATGGCCAATTTCGTTCCAGCTTTCGCACATGGACGGATCGTTATCAGTAAGCGCGTAAAGGAGCATGCCAGATACCTCCTTTCGGCTCTTATAGGACTCGTGAACCACATAATCGACTATCTGATGGCGATGGGCGGGAGACATCATCTCCCTGCCGTTGTGGATGTTGAGGATCGTTCCATAGAACTTGGTATCTATGATGAGGGCCTTGGAGTCCGACTCCAAGGTCACGTCCGTGCACAGTCTCGGAAGGAAGCTTGGTGCATCGCTTGGCGCGGGGAGCACCTTCGCCGATACGGACAGCTCCGCATGCTCCCTTTTGAAGTATTCGAGGACGAACTTCTCGAACAGGGCATGTAACTCCTGGCTGTCCGTATAGATGCCGAATGGGCTGTCACCCGCCAAGCTGACTGGAATAAACCTACTCAATACCATATAACAGGCGTTCATAAGGAAGACGTATCCAGGGTTACCCTTATGGAAGATCGTCCTCGACCACTCGATGCGGTATGGGGGAGCCAGGACTCCTATCTCGGACATTTCTAGGTAGTCGCGCTTCAGTTCCTCGCGAAGATCGATCCTGACCTCAGGGTTCCTAAGCAGCAGCCCGGCACATGTCTTTAGAACCCGGTTCATCTCAGTGTCCTGCGACCACTCGTCGAAAGAGCAGACCGCGCGTGTCCGACCGGCGGCTTTAAGGTGGGCGGTGCCTCGGACGTCAATGGTTCCCCTAATCTGCGCAAGATCTTCTACGATGTTGGTATAACCGGATTCGAACCCGCGCCTTCTCTGAATCGAGATGCCGATGCACAGGATAGCGGCGAGCAAGCTTGCGTAATTATCGAAGCTTTCCTTTCCCAGGCGCGAGTACTCCTTCACGTCAAGCGCCTTGAACGCATACGCCATCATCACGTAGATGTTGCGAATAACGACCGTATCCTCCGCTTTCCTGCCCATCAGATGCTCTCCCTGAGCCTGCTGATCTCCTTCTCCGCCTTTCGGGGGTTGTCGAACCAGTATTCACGGAGCAGCGGGGCGAGTTCGTATTCGACGATCCTGTCCGGGTCGGGAACGGTGCCGCTATTCCTGCAGAAGTAGCTGTGGCCGATCTCGAAACCGCGTCCAAGGGACGGGTCGTCCTCGATTGTGCGATTGAGCGTCGCCACCGCATCGACGAGCTTCAGCATCGAGGGGGAGTCTTTCAGAGTCCCCCTGAAAGACGCGTTTTCCAGCGCCGAGCGCATCTCGAAGAAGCTGAAGCGGCGGCGAAGAGCATAGTCGATGAGTGCGAGGCTTCTATCCGCCGTGTTCATCATTCCTATGATGAACACGTTGTCGGGAACTGAGAACGGGGCCCTGGAGACCGGGTTGATGACCTCCTCTCCCCGATGGTCCGCTTCGATGCACATCAACAGCTCTCCGAAGACCTTTGAAACGTTCGCTCGATTGATCTCGTCGATGATGAACGCGTAGGGAAGCGCGTCGCGACCTTCTCGGGCGGCCTCGGTGCACTCTTCCCGCGCGGCACGACAGAACTCGCTGAATGTCCCCTCGCGCGGCTCAAATCCACCGTCGGCGGTGGGGCGGTATCCGTACACGAAGTCGTCGTAGGACGTACTCTGGTGGAACTGGACCATGCGAACGCGATCGCGATCAGTGTTTCCCAGGAGCATGTACGCTATCCTGCGCGCCGCGTATGTCTTTCCCGTGCCGGGTGCCCCCTGCAGAATGAGGTTTCTCTTGTCATTCAACAGGCCAAGAACGATGTCGAGTTGCGCCTCATCAAGATAGACATCGGACAGGAAATCTGCCCGGGAATACTTCACCGATGCGGGTCGGGAGGCTTTTTCTGGCTTTCCCGTGCTTTCTGGACCCGCCTCCCTCTGCGAAAGCGAAGCCTTGCAAAGCTGGGCGGAGTAGACCGCGCTGGCGAAGGACTCGGGAACGCAGCGGTAGATTAGGTCAAGATAGTTAAGGTATGTTTCCCCCGATATGACTTTGGGGGGCTTGATATCCAACTTCTTTTCGAAATAGAGGCACGTGTCTGCGTCGAGCGGCAAGAAATAAGACGGATTTGAAAGGAAGAGCGCGACGGTTAGAGGTCTTGCGTTCAGCCCCCCGTCTCGAATTGCGCGGTTGAAAGCTCCTGTGAATTCGCTCCTGGCCTTCTCTGTGTCAGACTTCGCCAATCGGCAGCTTGCCAAGAACAGGGCAAGTCGATGCTCGCGCGCGTTAGCACTACCATTGAGCTCAGATGGGGTTATCTCGGGGATGCCGTTGAAATCAATCGGGGTGTTCGCCGAGATGCGGAGCAGGCGTATTGTCCTGCTGAAGAGTTCCCTCTTTTCCCTCTCGGGAAGTCCGGTGCCGAGCGCTGCGGAGAGAAAGGAAAGCGGGTCGGCGTCCTCGATTAATTTATTTGCGCCCTTAGATACCGTTGAGTACAGTTCCGCCTCAAGACGCTCTGGCGACTCTTCGCCTAAATCCTTCTCATAAATCTGGCACAGTTTTTCTGAGATCTTTTGGCTAGACCTTACCCACGAGGGCCTATCTAGGTAAGTGCTCGCCGAGAATACTATCTCCTGGGCAAGGAAGTGATGATTCGGGTCGAGGGCGGCGAATTCCGGTGATAGGAGAGAATCGCTTTTCTCGATGATGGCGGGGTGTCTTTTATTGAGAAAAGCGATTAGGTTGCCATAGGCTTCCGTAACATATCGATAACGCGCCGCCATTCCAGAGTTCTGGTCGGCGGTGAGGCTCTTGAACGCCCCTGCCCTTTCATCCTCGATTATCTGAAGGTAGTCCTGAAACTCTTCATCTTTGTAGTAGTAATGTTGTCGCGGGTTTAGGAGCGTTAGATAGGCGCTGATCGCTTGAAGGGGAAAATATCTGCGCACAAGACTTGCGCCATCTTCTGCGTGCTCCTCCAAACATTTTTTCAAAAGACGGCTTGTTGAGCGGTAAAAAGAGTCAATTCTGTCGTCTAATCGGCACGATTCGTCACTTAGGCGCTGCAGTTCACCTTTTGTCTGATTTGGATAGTATTTTGAAAGCTCGATTAGCGAGATGAAGTGGTAGGCAACCGGACTCGACAGGTATTGCGCAAAGCCCAAAAGGGACGCTTTGAGCATTTCCGGCAGGTTTGGAGAATCAAGGTTCCAAGCGTCTTTGAAATCGCGCAGAGCCTCCCATTTATAGATTTCCGTTTCCCGAATAAGCTCCATTTTGTTCTCATAGCGAGAAAGGATGCTTTCGAGTGCAACCTCGTTGAAGGTTCCCATATTCGCTCCCATGCGATGTTTCTCCATTTAAACAAGAATTGTAATGCATGTGCAGATATCCAGGCGACTGCCAGCCCGGCTTAACGAGAGTCGCCACAGCTCGAAATTGCACCTCCGTTGCGAGGCCTCAAGAAGCCGCACAGAACCTCGCACAAATCGTCCGCCGCGCTCCCGATTGGTGGAGGTTGCCGCGCAGCCCCTTGCCCCCTCTTCGCTCCGGCGCGGCTTTGCGGTCTCCGACATGCTCAGGGCCGCGGCCGAGCACGACGTCGCCTGGGAGGAAGCGGAACAAATGGGTGCCGGGGTGTACGCCCGCCTGTTCCCGGAGCGCGGGTAGCCTGTTTTTAACAAGACTAATCTTTAGGAATTCATGGTTTATTTCTTTCGGGTCTCACGGCGTTGCCTCAGCCCACCCATCGCGGGAACGCCTGCATCCTTCCGCTACTCGTTTCCCTTCCCAAGCATGAGGGAACGGTCGAGGCGCTTGCTCCCGCCGCCGAACTCAACGAGACGGCCGTGGTGGATCAGGCGGTTGCACACCGCGGGAGCGGAGGGTGCGCACCGCGAGGGACGGCCCGCGGCACAACCGACCCGGCGCGGCACCCGTAGCGGACGTTCCCCGATGAGTGAGCACGCGGCAGTGGTTGCCCCGCTGGGCGGCGAAATTAACGTCCGCGCAAAACCATAGGATAGAGGCTAGTAACTTTTAGCGTGATTGGAGTCATATGCCGCAATCAAACATGTTCGACGTCGCAACTTGCGTCGCAGCTATCGTGAGCGCCCTCAGCGCCGTCGCTGCCGTTGTTGCCTACCTCGAATTTGATACCGACCATTCCTGCATGCACCTAATTGTTGAGAACATAGGCAACGGGGTGGCAAGGGGCATTCAGATTGAAGGCTTTGATTGCAGCCTGGCCACTGAAGAGCTTAGAAACTACCTTTTGGAGAAGATCTTCGTGGCACACGGAATCCCCCTGTCTCGTACCTAATGCTTGGCGAAAGACAGTTATCCTCAAAGCCGGAGACATGAGGGCGCGAGCTGATTTATCTTCGCCAGTAACCGCTTCTTATACGCGAACTGGATTCGCCGGCAAATCTGTTGCCCGTTCTGAAGTTTTCCGTTGGACTATAGATCTTTTTCTGGCTCGCTTTATACAAAGTCAGATTTGAATCAAATAAAGACCTCTTTGGACAAAATCGAAAAGCACCTTGCTTCAATTCCATCTTTGGCCAGCAAGTCGGGCACGAGGTGGTTGGCTTTCGTCCGCCATGCTATCATTGCACCGTTTGTATTGCATAACGGTGCTGGAGCTTCTATGAACTACTCAGAGCTTGCGGAAAGTGGGGCGACGCAAAACGAGCGTCGTGGCTTTCTCGCCGAAGGCGATACGGTGGCAATCACCATTCGCATTCCCGCCAACCTCAAAAAGGCCGCGGTTGAAGAAGCTGCACTCAGAGGATTGAGCTTTAGTGCGTACGTGCGCACATCGCTGATCGACTCGTTACTTGACGAGGATTAGTAGAGCGAGAATCTATCCATCCACCCATTGAATGAAGAAATAGGAATCACGTGAACGACAAGAGAGAACTTAGGGTTAACTCATTCTTTGCCGGTATCGGTGGCTTCGACCTGGGCTTTGAGCGCCAGGGCTATATGAATACGTTTATCTGCGAAAATAATGGGTTCTGCAATGAGGTCCTCAGCGCCCGATGGCCTAACGTCACGAAGGCCGGCGACATTAACGAGGTCAAACCCGAGATCATTCCTGATGCCGAGATTTGGTGTGGCGGCTTTCCCTGCCAAGACATCTCTGTTGCTCGCGGCTCAATGTCACGCCTTGGACTTAAGGGGAGCAGATCCGGTCTATTCCATCGATTCGCGGAGCTGATTGGTGAAAAGAAACCGGAAGCCGTTCTCATTGAAAACGTTGCCGGTCTTTTCAATTCGAATAAGGGAAATGACTTCGCCGTCATTCTTGCGACGATGAACGAACTTGGATATGGAGTTGCTTGGAGGCTGTTGAACAGCCGGTACTTCGGCGTCCCTCAATCGCGCCCGCGTGTCTATCTCTGCTGCTGGAAGGGTAAGCCTACAAAGGCCTTCTCTTCAATCTTCGAGAACTCGGTACCTTCAAAACCCTCCGGTGTTCGCAGCTCTTTCATTACCGAGTCAACCCCCAAAGGCCTATATCCTCGCGTTCCTGTAACTGGCTATTGCCTTGCCGCTACATCGGGCAGACACACTGGCACCGACTGGAGCAGAACCTACGTAACCTGCGCCGACGGTGTGCGAAGGCTCACGCCAATCGAATGCGAAAGACTCCAAGGTTTCCCGGACAACTGGACCAATGTAGAGGGAGATACCGAAGACTCAGACTCTCTTCGGTATGCCGCTATAGGAAATGCCGTCTCTGTGCCTGTAATCGAATGGATTGCAGGACGGATGAAGTCCGCCTATGCAGATCCCTCTCCCGAGTCTATCGACAATCTTGTCAGCAATCATCAATGCTTTAACAACGCGTCTTGGCGTGATGTCCCCGACATTGACTTCGAGCATGAAAAGCTAGTCTGGCCGAAGTCAGGACTGATGTGGGATGGTAAGTACATCTCCGTCGACCATCGCGAGGCACCTTGCTCACCCGCAACCTCCACGCTTTACCAGATAGTCGAGAAGGATGATGTGAATCCCCGCTACTACCTGACTCCAAACGCAGCCGAAGGAATTCTTAGGCGCGTCGACAACAATAACCGCCAGCTTTTTGGCCCGCTGCGTGATGGCCTAGAGAAGCTGTCGGGAAGGAGGGCTAAATGATGACGGGCGCTCCAAAATTCGTGACCATGAGGCTGGGCAAAGATAGCGTCGCAGATATTAAGCGAATCGATGCCTGTGAGGGCGGTATCCAAGATCCGCCCATTTTCCTTTCCGTAACCTGCAAACAGGTTCCGAGAGAACTTAAGGCCGGTACATTTGTCCTTCTATGGCTTGGATCGGATAACTCTAAAGGCATCAAGACCGCGTGGAAGCAGGGAGTCCGAGCGGTTGCCCGCATTGAAGAAGTGAAACTCGGCGAAAAGCATAATGACGATTCCGTAACGATCGTCTCCATCGGTTACGCGTTTCCGATGTCTATGGACAAGATCGACTTACTTGAAGCTAATCCGGAGGCTTACGTCCACTTCTCCGACCTCCCGCTCGTCGGGCTGTCAGAGTACGCAAACCAAACTATTCGCAAAGTCGAATATGGAAAGCGTAGCGATATGGGGGCCCTACTCGTCGCTTGCGGTGCTGCAATTAACAGCTCGCTCAAAGACTTGTTTGTTGTTTACCCTGACCTTAGGAAACTGGTTGAGGATAGCGTCTTTCCCCAGGCGAGAAGGCTGTCAATCTCTGCCTCAATCGGAGAGCCCCACAATCTCATCTACTTCGGCGCGCCGGGCACTGGCAAGTCCCACAGCCTGAACGTGCTCGCTGGAAAATACTTCGACAAGGCGCACACGCGCCGCGTCACCTTCCATCCCGACTACAGCTATGCCTCGTTCGTCGGCTGCTATAAGCCCGCGATGCGCTGGCCAAAACAGAAGGATGACGAGTCCCTCTCCGAGAATATGGGTCGCCCCTACGTCTCCTACGAGTTCGTGCCCGGCCCACTCGTAAAGAGTTACGTCGAGGCGATGACGCACCCCGACGAGAACTTCCTGCTCATCGTGGAGGAGATCAACCGCGCGAACCCCGCCGCGACCTTCGGCGACGTGTTCCAGCTGCTCGACCGAGACGGCGACGGAGAGAGCGAGTACGACGTGGACGTCCCCGTCGACCTCGGAGAGCACCTCTGGAAGGAGTTCTGCCACACGTCCGGTCGCGCGGATGAGGTTCCAGGGCTCTACAGCCGCGAGGAGAACGCCGCATGTCGTGTGAACACGATGCGCCTGCCTTCCAACCTCTACATCTGGGCGACTATGAACAGCGCCGACCAGGGCGTGTTCCCGATGGACACCGCCTTCAAGCGCCGCTGGGAGTTCCGCTACATGGGGATCGACGAGGGCGAAGGGAAGTACGCCGGCAAGGTCGTGCGCATCGGCTCGAGGCGCGAGCCCGTGGAGTGGAACGCCCTGCGCCACGCCATCAACGGCCTGCTCAAGGGCAAGGCGCGCGTCAACGAGGACAAGCTCCTGGGTCCGTTCTTCCTCAAGGAGTCTACACTGGATGACGACGAGGGCTTCGACGAGGCGTTCAAGAGCAAGGTGCTGCTCTACCTCTACGAGGACGCCGCGAAGATGAAGCGCCCCAAGGTGTTCCGCCATCCCGACTTCACCTACTCCGAGATCTGCGCCGAGTACGACAGCTCCGCCGACGGCGTCTTCGCCCTCGACACGCCCGTCGAGCGCGCGGCGGAGGGCGAGGATGCCGATGGGGACGCCGAGACGGGCGCGGAGGCGTAACCCATGGCCTTCGACCCCGTTTACGTGCGGGAACGGGACTACTACTCGGTCGGCGACCTCGCGCGGCTGCTCAGGCTCGACCTGTGCGACGCCCTCGCGTGCGTGAGGGCGTGGGCCTCTCGCGGCGTGCTGACGCTCAGGAGCGATGTCGCGCCCGAGGGCGAGGACGCCGACGAGGAGCTCGCCGCCCTCGGCAAGTACCAGTTCACGTGGGTGGGCCTTGCCCGCTGGCGCCGCGTGCTCGTCTGCGCGTACCCGAAGTACTACCCCCGTCCCTCCGACGAGTTCCCTCATCCCCCGGAGGCGGAGCTCGCGCAGGTGTTCCGCGTGCTGCGCAAGAGCTCGGGCGGTCTCGCTGGCATCGGCGCCGCGCTGCCGGACGCCGACGAGGACGGCGGACCGCTCTCGCTCATGCTGGCCCTGCTGGGCTCCTACGAGGAGAACGGCGTCTACACGAACTACGTGCGTGTCATCCGCGACAACGGCTCCGGCGAGATCGCCTGGGACCGCACCATCGCGCAGAACCAGCCCTTCATGGACCGCGACACGCCGGTCTACTTCGACCTCAAGACACGCGACACCTCCCGCGACGCCGCCGACCTGGTGACGCGCCTGCACCGCTGCGTGCTGACGCGGTGCTCTGCCGGCCTGCGCCGCTGGGGCGTGGACGAGCTGCTGGAGCTCGCCGAGGTGGACCTCTCCGGCGAGGAGCTGGAGGACCTGGGAGAGCCCGAGACCCTGACGCACCATCTCGAGCAGGAGCGCTCGGTGCAGTTCGTGACGTGGAAGCAGGACGTCATCGACATGCTGCTGCGCTACCTGAACCCGTCCGAGGAATACGAGAGCCCCGAGGAGGAGTTCTGCCTGGGCACTTCGTCCTTCTACCACGCGTGGGAACTGGCATGCAAGACCGCTTTCGGGGACAGGCTCGCCGACCGCATAGACTCGCTGGGGCTTCCGCTCGCCGAGGACTGGCGCCAGCGCGGTGCGGAGACGCTTCTTGGTATCATCCCGAGGCCGGAGTGGACGGACGCCGGCGGTGCGGGCTGCGGGGACGTGAACACGCTGATTCCCGACGTCATAGGCATCCATGGAGATGGCGCTGGCGGCAGGGCGTTCTGCATCTACGACGCGAAGTACTACGCGCCGACGCTGCGCCCCGGCACCGCCAAGCGCGTGCCGGGCGTCGAGTCCGTGACGAAGCAGGTGCTCTACCAGAGCGCCTACGAGGGCTTCATCCGGGACAACGGGTTCTCCTCCGTGGCGAATGTCTTCCTGGTGCCGACCCACGAGGCCGAGGCGAGGCTCATGGGCGGGGTGCGCTTCCCAGGCGTCTTCGGGAAGCCTGAGCCGCCCCTCTCGGACGGGGTGGAGATGTGGGCTCTGCCCGCGGACTACGTGTTCGACTGCTATCTGGCAGGAAGACTGGCGGACGAGGAGCTGATCCAGAGGATGTGCGAAGGGAGCCTGGATGGGGCACATTAGTTTCGGGGACGCGCTTGATTGGGATGGCACGCACTACCCCAATCCTTCAAGTGCTATTGATGGGGCCATCAACATGGTCTCGACCTCTCGATACACGGCAAAATCCGACCCCGTTGAGTTGACAGAAACAACGGACAGGGTGAGGTACCGGTTCCTCGCGACCAATGTCGACAATCCGAAGGACCCCTCTCATTGTGTCGAGGGAAAATTCGTCTACGAGCGAAAGAAGAAGGGGGATCCCTCCTTTCCCTCAGACTCGACCGAATCTGAGCTGGACCCCGTTTCAAGGGGCATGCTCCAAAGAAAAGGCTTCAACGGCGATTGGCTCGAGCTCACTTTAGATACCGGAGAGACCCGCCGCCTATACGAAGCGCTTGATGCTCGCTATCGAATTCATCAGGAGGCCGGTGGGGTTCAGGGTGGCAGCACGACGTATGTCCCCCTTGACCGCTCTGTAACCTCGCTTCTCAAGATGATGCGCGAAAATCCCTCGGAAACCAGGCTGCTTTCAGATGGCAATAACTTCGAACTCGTCAAAGAGATGATTCGGCTCATGACCCAGGGGACGACTCGAGAGCAACTGAGCGAGATATTCTCCGAGCTGGAAAAGGGACATCTCGATGACTTCACGGTCAGTCTGAGTCTCGCCCAGCTCGAAAAGGCAGAAAAGGAAATCGCCGAGAACCTCGATAACAGCAATGAGGAATACTGGCAGAGATTATTCACCAACCATCAATGGATATTGTCGCAGGTATTCTCTGCCCCGTGCACGCTTCTCCAAGGCAAGGCGTATGTCGGAGGCAAGGCAATTGATAATTCCGGTGGCAATATCTGCGTTTTCCTCTACCAGAATGAGCTAACCAGCAACGTCACGCTCATCGAGATCAAGACTCTTCGGACGAATCTGCTCGGCACGATATACAGGGGAAAAGAGCCTGAGAACGCCGTCTACTCCCTGACCTCACATATGAGCGGAGCAGTGAACCAGGTGCTTAACTACCGGGACACGCTCACGAAGGACTACTACATGGTCAACGGGCGCTCGTCTTCTCACTTTGAGGCCCTTTCCTCAAAGTGCGTTGTAGTCATAGGGAGGATCTCTGAACTCGACACCGCGGGCAAAAAAGCTACCTTTGAGCATTATCGGAATAACCTCAGCGATGTGACTGTAGTTACTTTTGATGAGTTGCTCCAGCGAATCCGGGACCTCATTGCCGTACTCCGAACAGGCAACGAAGCGACCTCCCCGTCCTCGGGAACCCGGGAACCCGACATGGTCATTCCCTTCTAATAACGAGCTCAGGGCGTGGCTGCGGCGCGCAAGGAGCTTACTGCGGCGCAGGGCGTTGCCGACGATGCTGGCAACAAAGCGAACGCAGCATCGCAGGCAGTTGCCGCGAAGCAGGCGCAGGTTGATGCCGCTGCCGCTGATGTTGATGCTGCTGCGGCCAGGGTTTCTGAGGTTCAGGCCGCTGTGGAGCAGAAGCAGGCTGCAGCTGACGCCGCCGTGCGTGCCGTCAGCGATGCCCGCGCCGACCTGGACGCTGCCAACACTGCCGTCGCTGCGGCGCAGGATGTCGTGACCGCCAAGTCCGGAGCGCTCGATGTTGCCAAGGGCAAGGCCGCTGCTGCCAAGCGTGCGCTGGATGCCGCTCGTGCCGGTGTTGGCGACAAGCAGGATGCACTTGCCACAGCTCAGGACGAGCTGGCGGCGTACTCAGCCGATATCGCCGCTGCTCAGCGTGAGTTTGATGCGGCGTCGTCTGCACTCGAAGACGCTCGTGCCAATCAGCGCGGGGCGGAGGCCGAACTTGTTGCCGCCCAAGGCGATGCCGATCAGGCGGACATCGATGCTGCTGCCGTCCAGACGGAGCTCAATATGGCCCAGCAGGCTGTGAGCGATGCCGACGCCGCCGTGGCAACGGCTCAGGCAAAGTCTGATGCGGCTGCCGCCCGCGCCTCTGAGCTTAAGAACGCCGCCGCATCGCTTGCCAAGGCTACCGAGGACAAAGCCGCTGCCGATGCCGCGCTCGATGCTGCGGCGGATGCCGTGATGGATGCCGAGTACGACTTTGTGGAGGCTGACAATGCCGTGACGGATGCGGCTGCCGCCCGCGATGCCTCTGCCGCCGCGGTTGCCCGCCTGCGCGGGATCAATCTTGCCGAAGCCATTGTTAACGGCAGCGCTGACGATGCGGACGAGGCGCTCAACGCCAAGATTGCCGCGGCTCACGATGCGGCCGAGCGCGCCGCGGCTGCCAAGGCCGAGCTCGATGCCGCCGTGGCTGCGGCGGATGCTGTGGCGCCGGCATACTTGGAGGCGCTTGCAAACTACACCACTGCCAAGGCCGAGCTCGACCAGGCTATTGTCGAGCTCAACGCCGAGATCGCTCGCCAGGAGGCTGCCGAGCGCGGGAACGGCGAGCAGACCCAGCCCGCCACGCAAGTGACGTACCAGGCCAAACATGCGGCGGCAACAACCGAGGCCGCGACGTGGCAGACGGCGATGCCTGCCACGGGCGATACGTCCGACCTACTGGGTGAGACCTTCGTTATCGGCGGCACGGTCCTGGTGGCCGCCGGTGTCTTCCTGTCCGATAAGCGCCGCCAGCTGACCCGTTAGGGACAGAAGAAAACGGATTGTTTTCGGCGCGCACCGAAAGGGACAAGAAGGTCCCACACGGCGCGCGCCGCTTTTTTCAAGAGCGATTAAGGAGTGACATATGCAAATTAGAGGAGAGGCGGCGATCGCTTGCGGATTCATGGCGGGCCTGGCAACGGGATTGCTGTTCGATGGGTGTTTTGACGGCTATATCAATCGATTCCGCGATTCTGATTTTTCGAGCGGCAAGCCTCAGAAAACGGGGCCGTCTCGTCAAGAGGTGGCCGCGCCCGTCGAGCCCCGCAGTGTAGATACCTCAAGAACGAAGGTAATCGTCACCAAGAACGGCAAGGTTTATCACCGTTCTACGGGATGCAAAAGCCTTAATCAAAAGGCCATTAGAACGAGCGTGCCATTGGCGACTGCGCTCAAACGAGGCAAGACACCCTGCCCAACATGTTGCCCACCAGTGGTTTAGACGTTCCTTCGGGGGTGTCCTGCAAGGACATGGGTCCCTGCAGACACGCGGGCCTAAATACATGTCCGCGCGGCATGGGAGACTTAACCTGCCGCCCTGCTCTGCCGCGGCGGCATACACCTGAACAGCAACCCTCTAAGGAGTTCGATATCGATGAGTGACAACACCAAGCACCTCGCAAAGAAATGCGTTAAGGACGCGGCACCGTGTCTCGCGCTGTGCGTGGCCGGCGCAGCGGTCGGGCTGTTCGTCGTCCTGGGGCCGTTCGACGTGCTTCGAAGCGGCAGCTCTCTGCACGTTTGCATGGCCCTTGCCGGCGCCATGGCGACCGGCGGCGTGCTCGATCTGATCTTTTGGGTGTTTGACCCGTTTGGATGGAAGAACGAGGGGTAAGCCCTAAGGGATGGATGCCCCGCAGCGTTAGGAGGTCCCTATGATCTGGTTTACCAGCGATACTCACTTTGGACACGAGAACATGCTACGGCTCGCCGACAGGCCTTGGTCGACTGTTGCACAGATGAACGACGACATGGTCGCGAGCGTTAATAGCAAAGTCGCCATGGACGACGAGCTTTACATTTTGGGTGACTTTAGCTTTAAGATGACGATCCAAGAGGCCTACGAGCTGCGCAAAAGCATTGCATGCAAGCGCGTCCATCTGCTGCCCGGCAACCACGACAAAGACTGGACGCAGCCTGCGGTAGCGGATGCCTTTATCGTCGAGCCACCCATTTGCGTGCTCAAGATCGACCGCCAAAAAATCGTGCTGAGCCACTATCCCATGGCCGACTGGCAGAGTATGTCGCACGGCAGCTGGCATCTTCACGGGCATATCCACAGCTGCGGCGGCGCGTACAACAGGTTCAACCTCAGGCAGGGGCTTTTGCGCTATGACGTGGGCGTGGACGCCAACGGCTACGCCCCGGTGAGCCTGGAGGAGCTCAAGTCGTGGTTTGCGCAGGTCGACGAGCCGGCGCGTCGCGTTAAATGGCCGTGGTGGGTCAACGCCACGGGCGACGAGCAGGTCGAGCGCGATCTCGAGGCCTATAAGAGGAAAGAGGTGATCCGATGACGGTCTATGTGACAGGCGACATCCACGGTGGGCTTGACATGCAAAAGCTCCGCGACTGGGAGCTTGGGGATGGCCTGACGAGCGACGACTACCTCATCATCGCGGGGGACTTTGGCTTTCCGTGGGATTTCTCTGCCGAGGAGTGTGCTGACATCGCCTGGCTGGAGTCGCGCCCCTACACCGCGTTGTTCGTCGACGGCAACCACGAGCGCTTCGATCACTGGGCGGAGCGCCCCATGGAGATGTGGCGCGGCGGGTTCACACAGCGCCTATCGGACACCTCGTCCATTCGGCGCCTGACGCGCGGCGAGGTCTTTGAGCTCGACGGCTCAACGATCTTTACCATGGGTGGCGCCACGAGCGTGGACAAGGAATACCGCATACCGTATTCGAGCTGGTGGCCGCAGGAGCTACCGGACGAGCGCAACTTTGAGGAGGCGCGGGCAAAGCTCGACAGCGTGGGTTGGAAGGTCGACTACGTGGTCACCCATACCTGCTCCACGCGCATGCTCTCGCCGACGCTCTACCCGGCGCCCGGCTGGAACTATCCCAGTGTCGATCGACTCACCGCGTTTTTTGATGAGCTGGAGGAGCGCCTGGACTACAAACGCTGGTACTACGGGCATTTCCATCGCGACGTCAACCCAGCCGAGCGCCACACCGTGCTCTACGACTGCATCGTTCGTCTAGGCGACGAACTCCAGCCCTGGGACGTTGCGTAGGGACGGGCATAGAGAGATCTTCATACGATGCCTTGGGCAGTTACCCTACATTTCAACAATAGCCATTATCTGTAGGGTAACTTGAGTCATGCTAGCGGCTGGAAGAGATGATGCCTGTCAGTCTAGAGTTTCAACGCCATTCGGTTGGTGCCAGGTAGGGTGGTGAAGCCAAAATGCGCATAGAATGCTGCCGCCTCGTCATCTACTGGGTCGACAATCAAAGCTCGTGCGCCTGCCAAGGCAGATATTTTCAAAGCATTTTCAATGGCATCTTTGAGCAGCGATGCTCCCAGACCAAGTCCCTTGAATTTCTCATCGACTCCCATCATCCCAAGCAGGACTGCGGGAACTTGGGAGGGTGAATTACGCACGAACCATCCCCCGTCAACATTTTCACGAGCTACGGAGTGCGTGCACAGCGTATAAAACCCAGCGACAGCGCCATCACAATATGACGCGTATATAACCGCGGACCCTCTTCTTCGCGCTGAGGCTGATCTGTTTTTGGCCCATCCATCGACGAGAGTGTTTCCACAGTGGAATGCCTCGATGCCTTGACCAACAGGGAGTTGAACAGGCTTGGTAAACGCGCTCATTCCCAAACCGCTTTACGGTCAAGCAGCGCTTTTGCGGCTTCAGGCATGGGGGAGTCGAGCATTTCACAAAATGCATCGAACCCATCGGGAGAAAGATAAGTTGTTGACGCCTCGGCGATGTCGCGTGCGGAGCTCTCGTCAAGGTGCGCCGTGGCCCATTGGGTGAGGGTCTGCCCGCGCAAGGCGGCGGCGCGCTCGTAAGTGAGGCGTTGACGTTCGGTTAGCCTTAGATCCATGCGGCGTTGTTTCTCAATAGTTGGCATAACAAAACCTCCTCGGCATTATTGTACGGAATTATTCCGTACATAACAAGACGCAGAATAAGACGCTCGTCGAAAAAAGGCCGGAGACGGGAGATGCCATTAGTTGACGAGCTCTTTACAGCGAAAGGTCTCCATTCATAACGATGTTCTCCCTGTGCGCGCGGATGACGTCCCAGCTAAAGTGCTCGACCAGTTGCTCGGCAGAGCGCGGTGTGGTGTCCGGTGCGATGCCCGTTTGCCCAGCGAGCCAGCCCAGTAGTGCCTCGGGTGTGCCAAAGCGGGCGCGGAGCTCGCCCAGGTCCAGATCGCGATCGCGTTTGGAAAGGCGGCGGCCATCCGGCGACATGAGCAGCGGAATGTGCGCATAGTGCGGCGTGGGAAGTCCCAGCAGATGCTGCAGGTAGATTTGGCGCGGCGTGGAGCCCAGCAGGTCGCATCCGCGCACGACCTCGGTGACGCCCATGGCGGCGTCGTCGACCACCACGGCCAGCTGGTAGGCAAACACGCCGTCGCTGCGGCGTACCAAAAAGTCGCCGCATTCGGTGGCGAGTGCTTCGCATTGGGCACCATACGTGCGGTCCACGAATTCGACCACATCGTCTGCGAGGTCGTCGACGGCGGGCACGCGCAGGCGCGTGGCCGGAGCGCGCAGAACGCTGCGGCGGGCAACCTCCTCGGCAGAAAGGCCTCGGCAGGCGCCGCGATAGATAGGCGTGCCGTCGCTGGCATGCGGCGCGCTTGCGGCGTGGAGCTCGGCACGTGTGCAAAAGCAGGGGTAGGTGAGGCCGGCGTCTTGCAGCTGGTGCAGGGCGTCCTCGTACAAGTCCAGGCGATCGTGCTGGTAGTAGGGGCCTTCGTCCCACTCAAGCCCCAGCCAGGCCAGGTCGTCAATCAGTTGAGCAGCAAGTTCCGGACGCTTGCAGCGATCGTCCAGGTCCTCGATGCGCAGTACGATGCGGCCGCCCTGGCTGCGGGCCGAAAGCCACGCGCACAGGCAACTGAACACGTTGCCCAGGTGCATGCGGCCCGAGGGCGACGGGGCAAAGCGACCCACGACGGGCGTGGGAGCGGGAGAGGAGGTCGTCGTTGGCGCGTCCGCGGCGGGCGCTGCTATGTTGCGTGCGTTGATATCCATGCGGACGAGTATAGCGCGGGACACGGTAGGGAAGGCGTTGCCGTGGCTCGCAAGTTGGCGGCGCTGCGCATTGCGCACGGCGGGTTTGCGGCTCAACGTCTCGATCGCCGCGCACTGACTCAGCCTCACAAACGACAGAAACCCCGGCAGCTCTTCGCAACTGCCGGGGTTTCCGCGGAAAAGGGGGACATGATCCTCGAGCGAACGGCAAAGGGGCAAACCGTTTTCGCTCAACTGCTTTATGCCCCTCGGCTGGCGGCTCAATCAGCGCATGCCGCGCCCACACAAAGCCGCTACACCTGTGACGGAGCTGTGAAGTGGTATCTATCGTTGGTGCAGGCCATGCCAAGGAGTGTCCCAAACTGCCGGCAGATAAGGAACGTCCCTAAGTGCCAGGCTCGGGTGGGACTTTTGTCCCATTTGGCGCTCCGGTCGCCTAGATATTCGTCATGTGTGCCCGTAAACGTGGGACAATGGCGCTGTTGGTATCACAGACAAAGGATGTGCCTATGAACGCCCCCGTTGCCAAGACCTGTCGGCAGCGCCGCCTATTCGCGCGATTTGCTTCCGTCTGCGCGCTCGTCGCGCTTGCGTTGTTGCTGCTGCCTGCCGCCGCGCACGCCGACGGCTACTCCATGAGCCAAACCTACATCGGCGCCACGGTCGAGGCCGATGGCTCGTTGACCGTTGTCGAGGGACGCCAGTTCGATTTCGATGACGACATCAACGGCGTGTTTTGGGAGATCGATGCGGGCACCAACCAGCAGGGCGGCGCGGCGGGTGTCGACGTGCTGAGCGTCGAGGAAGACGATGCCGCGTTTAACAGGGTCGACTATGCAAACAAAGGCGACAGCGGCGTCTATACGGTCGAGCAGACCGGTGACGGCGTAAGGATTAAGGTGTTCAGCCCCCACGAGAGCGGCGACCGCGCGATCTATTACGTGAGCTACACCATGACCGGTGCGGTCATGAACTGGGCCGATACCGCCGAGCTCTACTGGAAGTTTGTGGGCGACGGCTGGTCCGCGGACTCCGATGACGTTGAGATGGAAGTGTACTTCGCAAATGCCGCTGCCGGGACGGCGGCCGTCAAGGGCGATAACTTCCGCGCATGGGGCCACGGCCCGCTGACGGGCGATGTATCGCTCGATGCGGACGAACCCATGGTCACCTATACCATTCCCTGCGTGCATCAGGGCGAATTCGCCGAGGCACGCATCGCCTTCCCTAGCGACTGGGTGCCGCAGCTTGCCGCTTCGGGCGAAGAGCGCATGTCAACGATCCTGAGCGAAGAGAAGGAATGGGCCGACGAAGCTAACGCCCGCCGCGCTCACGCTCGCATGATTGCCAATGCACTTGCCGTGCTAAGTGTTGTTGCGGCGGTGGTCTTTACCGGCACAATCGTTATGCTCAAGCTGCGCAAGCGCAAGCCCAAGCCGCTTTTCCAGGACGAATATTTCCGCGATGTGCCTTCGGCCGACCATCCCGCCGTGCTTTCGGCCCTCATGAGCTGGAACGAGGTGCCCGACCAGGCATATATCGCCACGCTCATGAAGCTCACTGACGACCGTGTGATCAAGCTGGAGCAGGCGACCGTGACCAAGGCCAAGAAGGGTCTGTTGGGGCGTGAAAAAGAAGAGCAGACGTATCGCGTGACGGTGAGTGATGCGGGCTGGAAGTCGGCCAAGGGCATTGACCACATGGTGCTCAAGGTCTTCTTTGCCGGTGCTAAGCCTGACGAGAACGGTGACCGTTCGCGCACGTTCGACGAGCTGCAGCACTACGTCAAGCAGCACGCTACACCCGTGGGTGATAAGCTCGAGGACTATCAGAACACCGTTAAGGGCAAGCTGGCCGATAGCGAGTACGTTGCCTCGGACGGCATTGTTGCAATGGTGTTTTGCCTGGTTCTTGGTATCCTGATTGCCTTTGTTCCCGTGGGATCCATTTTCTTTACCGATGGCGCACAGGCGAACATCACCGCCGCGGTTATCTCGGTGCCGATTGCGCTGGTGGGTATCGGCGTGGGCCTTACGTTTCGCCGCTTTACGCCGGAGGGCGCCGAGGTGGCGGCTCGCTGCAAGGCACTTAAGCATTGGCTCGAGGACTTCACTCGTCTAAAGGAAGCCGTCCCGGGCGATCTGGTGCTGTGGAACAAGCTGCTGGTGATGGGCGTGGCGCTGGGTGTTTCCAAGGAAGTGCTGCGTCAGCTTGCCGAGGCCGTGCCGCCCGAGGTGCGCGAGGCCGACGGCTTCTATGACAATTATCCCTGCTACTGGTGGTACTACCATCATTACGGTATCGAGTCTCCGCTCGATTCGTTCGATGACGTGTATCACGAGAGCATCCGTGAGCTGGCGTCGAGCTCCGACAGCTCGGGCGGCGGCGGAGGCGGCGGCTTCTCTGGCGGCGGAGGCGGCGGCGTCGGCGGAGGCGGCGGCGGAACGTTCTAGCGCGCTCTGATTTTTGGGATGGATCTTCTCCGGCGACTGCCGACGGATCCATCCCATTTTCATGCGCTACCTACGAAGGCTGTCCCCAACGACTAATCACTGGGAACATCCCTAAATGACTAGGTATGGCTGCTGGGTTTAGGCTGTTAGGTCGAGTTCGTAGAGAAAGCTTTCGCGCGGCATGTCGTGACGACGCTCTTCGCGGTTGGCGCGGTGCGTGGCCGTGCGCTTAAAGCCGTGCAACTCGTAGAACTTCCACGAGCAGTTGGAGTCGGTGTACAGGTGCGCCCTTGTCGCCCCGCGCGAGGACAGGTACGAGACCGCGGCATCGAGCAACACTGAGCCTACACCCAGGCCGTGGACATCGGGATCGACGGCGAGCAGCGTGACTTCGTTGTCGTGCGGCAACGGGCTGCTCTCGAGCAGGCGGTTGTTGGTTCGGATGGTTGCGCGCACAAACGAGAGATACTCGGCGCAGACATCGGGCTCCAGCTCGCGCATCTGCGAAAGCAGCGCGCGTTCGGTATCCATCCAATGTTCCTTAACGGTGGCGCCGGAGCTCTGTCCCGCACGCGCGAGCGAAATGCCACGCGCCTGACCGTCGATTACGGCAACCTGCGAAAACGTCGATGACGAAAGGCAATAGGCGAGGTCGCACGCGGCCTCAAGGCGGTTGTACTCATCGTTATCCGAATTGTTATGCCAAAGCTGCTGCAGAATCAGCGCGATGGCGTCGAAGTCTTCGGTATCAAACGGTCGGTAGAGAACCCGCGAGACCATGGTGCCTCTTTCTTTTGCGGATGCATATCGAGCACAGTTCTACCACGCTATTGGCATCTAATTATGGTGCCCCTGTGTTCCATGAACTCACCGTGCCCATCCCCTCCGCGAGCAAACTTTTTCTGCACATGCGCCCGTTGCGGGGTGCATCGATGCGCTCGATGCGCTACATTGAATCAGTATTTTCAATGCCGCTGCGCGAGCGCTGCAGATCGACGTATCACCGACTCACAGAGCACGGCGGCGTACCAGACAGGAGGACTGCATGGGATCTGATGTGAAGATCGCACGCGCGTTGATCTCGGTTACCGATAAGACGGGTGTCGTCGATTTCGCACGGACGCTGGTCGATGACTTTGGCGTCGAGATCATCTCTACGGGCGGCACGGCTCGTGCCATCGAGGACGCGGGCGTTCCCGTAACCCCCATCGAGGAGTTCACGGGCTATCCCGAGATGATGGACGGCCGCGTTAAGACCCTGCACCCCAAGGTTCACGGCGCGCTGCTGGCCCGCCGCGATTCCGAGCAGCACATGCAGGAGGCCGCTCAGCACGGCATTAAGCTGATCGACCTGGTCGTCGTCAACCTGTACGAGTTCGAGAAGACCGTCGCCAACCCCGAGGTCACCTTCGCGGACGCCATCGAGCACATCGACATCGGTGGCCCCTCCATGCTGCGCTCTGCTGCCAAGAACGCCTCGAGCGTTACCGTCATCTCCGACCCGGCCGACTATGATGCCGTCCTGGCCGAGATGCGCGAGACCGGTGGCTGCACCACGCTTTCCACTCGTCGTCGCCTGCAGGTGAAGGTCTACCAGACCACCGCCGCCTACGACACGGCTATCTCCCGTTGGCTTGCCGCCCAGGCAAGCGACGTGGCGGACACCTCTGCCAAGCTCGAGATCTCGCTGGAGAAGGTCGACGACCTGCGCTATGGCGAGAACCCGCAGCAGAAGGCTACGGTCTACCGCTTTGCCGATGGCTGCGAGAACACCGCGAGCTCGCAGTTCCCGCTCGTGGGCTCCGAGCAGATCCAGGGCAAGCCGCTCAGCTACAACAACTATCTGGATGCCGACGCCGCTTGGAACCTGGTCCGCGAGTTCGACGAGCCGGCCTGCGTGATCCTCAAGCATCAGAACCCCTGCGGCTCCGCCGTGGCCGAGGACATCACGGCCGCCTACGACCGCGCCTTCGCCTGCGATCCCAAGAGCGCCTTCGGCGGCATCATCGCCTGCAACCGCGAGGTTCCCTATGAGCTGGTTGAGCACTTTGCCGATCAGAACAAGCAGTTCGTCGAGGTTATCATCGCTCCGAGCTACACTGCCGAGGCGCTCGAGCGCATGGCCAAGCGCCCCAACCTGCGCGTGCTGGCCACCGGCGGCGTGGACCACGGCGCCCAGGTGGAGCTGCGCTCCGTCGACGGCGGCATGCTGGTGCAGGAAGTCGACCACGTGACCGAGGATCCCGCGACCTTCACGTTCCCCACCGACCGCAAGCCCACCGACGCCGAGATGGCCGAGCTCGAGTTTGCCTGGAAGGTCTGCAAGGGCGTCAAGTCCAACGCCATCCTGGTCTCCAAGGGTAAGGCCGGCATTGGCATGGGCCCGGGTCAGCCCAACCGCGTTGACTCTGCACTGCTTGCCTGCGAGCGCGCCGAGAACTTCTGCGAGCGCGAGGGCGTGGAGAAGGGCGGCTTTGCCTGTGCAAGCGACGCGTTCTTCCCGTTCCGCGACAACGTCGACGTGCTTGCCGCGCACGGCGTGACCTGCATCATCCAGCCCGGCGGCTCCAAGCGCGACGACGAGAGCATCCAGGCCTGCAATGAGCACAATATTGCTATGGTCTTCACGGGGGCCCGCCACTTCCGCCACTAATATCGTTACGCGGTTTTACCAAACCGCGTAACTGCTCGACGGTGCGCCGGCCCCAAGCACCTCGTCTCGCCGCTCAAACCGTCGCTCGCGTACAGAAGTACGCGTCGCTCCTCTTTCGCGGCGACCTGAGGCACTTGGTGCCGGCTCGCTGACTTGTGCTCCACCAGTGGTATTGGCTCGACCCGAACTAAAGCTATCCATTGCCGTCCGTGCCGGTTGGTGCGGGCGGCTTTTTTGGGTATAACGGTGCGGTGTATGTTTTTGAGAAAGGTTGGATATGGCCGTTGTGGATGATGCCGAGCTGTTTGGCAATGCCGAGGATCAGCGTGCGTACGAGGACTTTTGCGCCAATCAGGAGGCGGTCGAGAAGTTCACGCTCGACAAGCCCGCGCTTGTCTGCCGTTGGCGCATGTCCAACAAAAAGGTGCCCATGCTCAACCGCCACATCCGCGCACTGTCCGAGCGCCTGGTGCAGGGCGAGCCGCTTACCCATAACATGCTCAGCTGGGCCAAACAGCACGTTGAGTGGTCGCTTGCCGAGGGCGATTACACCGCACATGACGGCGTGCTCATGCTGGTGATCGACGTCAACGGCAACGCCGCCATGACGGTGGGGGAGTACGAGCCGCTCGCCGATACGTCGGCCAAGGCGCTGCGCGCCCGCTCCGCAGAGGCCCGCTCCGAGGCCGACGAAACCGGCGTGGCGCCCGAGCTGCTCGCCGCCGTCAACAACGGCGAGCTTGCCTTTGTGGCGCCGGCGGACGAGTGCCTGTGCGGCACGGCGACGCTCATCGAGCAGCTGGCCCAGACCAAGGGCATCCCGGTCACGCGCGTAGACATTCCCGCGCAGCTTAAGGGCGCGCTGTTCCTAGTGAGCGACGAGCACGGCGTGGTCCCCGCGACCGAGACAGATGCCGCCGAGGCCGACGCCGCCACGGTCGCCTTCTTCGCCGAAGGCTACGAAAAGCTCCGTGCCCGCCGCTAAATGATTTTTCTGGGACGGGGATTAAAGAATCATTTTGGTCCCCGCCGCCGCTGCGAGTGCGAGGCGGACAAAACGCCCCCGCTCGCGAACAGTTCTGTCACCTTGGCACCGCGCACGGTGCACACCTGCAGTTTCGCAGCCATAATGGTGGCAAGACAACCAAGAGGGGAGCGAAATCCATGGCGCTGATTTATGTCGTTGAGGACGACGAGCCCATTCGTCGTGAACTTGCCGACATCCTTGCTCGTGCCGGTTTTGAGGTCGAGGCCTGCGAATCGTTTGAGCATGTCTCGCGCGATATTCTCGCCACCGCGCCCGACCTGGTACTGCTCGATCTCACGCTCCCTGTCAAAGACGGCCAGCACATCTGCCATGAGGTCCGTCGCGAATCCGAGGTTCCCATCATCGTTCTCACGTCGCGCACGACCGAGATCGACGAGGTTATGGCCATGACGCTCGGCGCGGACGACTTTGTTCCCAAGCCTTACAGCGCCCGTGTGCTTGTGGCGCGCATCAACGCACTGCTGCGTCGCACCGCGGCGTCAGGCGAGCGCAGCACACTTGTCCACAAGGGGCTGGAGCTCGACCTCGCCCGCTCAATGGTCACCAACACGCAAACGGGCACCAGCACCGAGCTCACCAAAAACGAGCTGCGTATCCTCTCGCTGCTTCTGAGCCGCGCGGGCAAGATCGTTTCGCGCTCGGCCATCATGCAGGACCTGTGGGACTCCGACGCCTTCGTGGACGACAATACGCTCACCGTCAACATCAACCGCCTGCGCACCACGCTCGAAAAAAACGGCATCAAGGGGTATTTGACCACGCATCGCGGCCAAGGCTATTCGGTCTAGGGGCCGGCTATGTCGTTTGGCAAGTTCTTTAAAGATGCGCTGCTTCCCGTCGCCGTGTGGACGTGCGGTGTGCTGCTGAGTTGCTTTGTGCTGACGGTTGCCGGTGCACCCGTCTCTATCGTGGTCGTGGCGGTCGGCGTGTCCTTTATCTTTGGTATGCTCGGCATCGTGGTCGAGTACGCGCGTCGCCGCCGTTTTCTGCGTCAGCTGGAGCGCGCGGCCGAGGAGCTCGAGAGCCCCGCATGGGTGCAGGAGATGGTGCAATGCCCGACCTATGCCGAGGGCGAGCTCGAGTACGAGGTCTTGCGCCGGGTGGGCAAAGCCGCTTGCGACGAGGTTGCCGAAGGCCGGCGTCAGACCGATGACTATCGCGACTATATCGAGAGCTGGGTCCACGAGGCCAAACTGCCCCTGGCGGCGGCTCATCTAATTTTGGAAAACCTGGATGGCAGCGAAGACGACCTGTCTCGTGTGGATGACCTGGGCCGCGAGCTTGCCCGCGTGGAGCGCTATATCGACCAGGCGCTGTACTATGCGCGCTCGGAAGTCGTGGAGCGCGACTACCTGATTCGCCGCTGGGATCTCAAGACCTTGGTGACGGGCGCGATTAAGGCCAACGCGCGCGAGCTCATCGCGGCGCACGTGGCCCCGGTGTGCGAGAACCTCGACTTTGAGGTCTTTACCGACGAGAAGTGGCTCGAGTTTATTCTGGGCCAGCTCATTCAGAACAGCATTAAATATGCGCGCGAGGACGGCGCAAAGATCGTGTTTTCGGGCGCGTTGCTGGACGAGGGCCTGGCGAGCGAACGCATCGAGCTCACCGTCGCGGACAACGGCTGCGGCGTGAGCGCGGCCGACCTGCCGCGCGTGTTCGAGAAGGGCTTTACCGGCGATAACGGCCGCACCACCAAGCGCGCAACGGGCATTGGCCTCTACCTGGTGGCGCGTCTGTGCTCCAAGATGGGTATCGATGTCACCGCGGCATCCGAGCCCGGCGAAGGCTTCGTCGTCACGTTTGCCTTCTCGACCAACAAATTCCAATACTTTGAGTAGTCGTCGCGGTGTAACGTCCCGGAGCGTCATTCACGTTAAGACAATTATCCCAAACGGGATAATTCCATCATGATGTGCTATGATTATCCCGTTTGGGATAATCATAGGGGATTAGCATGCAAGACTGGAATGAGCGAACGTTTTTTGACCCAGCTGAACTCGGTGCATATTTGCGTGAGCGCCGGAAGAAGCTCGGTTATACCCAACGCGATGTGGCTGATTTCAACCAGTGCAGTTTGCGCTTTGTGAGCGAGCTTGAGCGTGGAAAGGCGGGTGCCAATCTTCGCCAAACCCTTCAAATCGCTAACAGCTTGGGGGTCGATTTGATCCTGAGGGAGAGGGGCGACGGCTCATGGCATTAAAGGTTTATCGTGAGTATCGGGGAACGTTTGAGCTGGTCGGAGAATTTGAGAGGGCCGACCCCGTAAACGAGACGTTTGCATATGATGAGGGATATCTTGAACGCGACGATGCTGCCGCACTCTCAGCTTCTCTTCCCTTGCGACATGAGCCATATGCCAGCAATGAGTTTTCGGCCTTCTTTTCGGGCATGCTTCCCGAGGGCCCGGTTCGGCATGAGCTGTCGATGCGTTTTCAAATCCCCCAGTCAGACTATTTATCGATGCTCGAGCGTTTGGGCGATGAGTGCGTTGGTGCCTTGAGGTTTCTCGGCGATGAGAAATCGAGCTACGATCCGGGCTATCGTCCTCTGCAAGACGAGGATTTTGAGGCACTTTCTAAGGCGGAAGTGTTTGAGATTGCAAATGATATGCAGGATTCGAGGCTGTCGTTGGCGGGCGCTCAGTCTAAAACCGGTTGGTTTTTACCGCGCGGTAAAGATGCAAAAAAGGCCGGGTCGGGGGATTGGATGCTGCCGCTCGGCTCTGCCCCCTCGACTCACATAGTCAAGATTGCTTCAACTAAACATCCGGATTTGCCGTTCAACGAATTAATTTGCATGACGGCAGCGTCTGCTGCTGGGCTTGAAATTGCCCGTTCAGAAGCTTCGGATACGATTCCTGGTGCGTTCTTTTCCGAGCGTTATGACAGAATCTGGAGCAATGAGCCGCCGTCGATGAGCGGATTCGATGTGCCTCTGAGGCTGCATCAGGAGGATTTTTGCCAAGCGGTTGGCTGGCCTTCGTATATGAAATACGAGACACGTCCCGATAGCTGCTATATGGCTCTTTGCGGCCGATTGATAAGAGAGCAATCGTCTAACGTAATTGCTGATACTCAAATGTTCGCTCGTCAGGTAATGGTCGATTATGCGTTGGGGAATTGCGACTCGCATCTCAAGAACCATTCGTTTCTTTATAGTCCGAGTTGGCGGGAAAAGAGGTTGGCCCCTGCATACGATATTGTTTGCACGACGATAATGGGATACGACCATAATCTTGGGATTGATATTGGGGATCACCGGGTGATCGATGGGGTGACTCCTGAAGATTTCGAATTCATGTCTCAAGATTTGCATCTGCCACTCAAGATGATCAAGAACATCGCGGCGGAAGTGGCTGAAGAGGTGTCTGCCCAGCTTGCAGAACTTGCCTCTGCAACCGGAGATTTGGGTCGGGTCGCTCTGAAAATTCAGACGGATTCCGTTGAGAGAATGAGGGTTCTGGAGCAATTCTCAGCCTAAAGCAAAGCGGGGCCACCGTAATGGTGGTCCCGCTCTTGGAAGACTTGGGCACGTGGGCTTGCGCTCCGCGATGCGTTAGGCGTACGTTTGCTACTTCACGACCAAGATGTCGCAGTCGGTGTTGCGCAGCAGGAACGTCGAAATTGAACCCAGGAGTGCATACTTGATCGAGGACAGGCCACGAGCGCCGCAGAGCACCAGGTCGGGCTTGACCACGTCGAGCATCTCGTCTTTGAGCGTCTCGCGAATGCGGCCGGCGCGAATCATGACCTCGACCTCGGGAATGTCGGGATTGGCCTTGGCCTCTTCGAGCTGCTTGGCGATGGAGTTCTTAAATGCCTCCTCCAGTCCGTTGACCAGATCGACCGGATAGGAACCAGCGCTCTCGAGTGCCGTGGAATCGATAACGTGGCCGATAATCAGCTTGGCGCCGTTGTTCGCGGCGACCTTGATGGCGCGTGCGAGCACAAAATCCTGCTGCTCAGTACCGTCGAGTGAAACAAATACCTTGGTGTAGCCCTCGTTCATGGTTTCCTCCTTGGTCTATCGCACGGGCGTGGGGCTCGTGCATCGGGCGGGCGCGGATGCGTGGCCGCCGGACACTTTATCTTGTTGCAGTTATACCCAAGGATTTGGGTTTGACCGCTCGCAATTCTGTGAACGGGCGAGTTTTTTGGTAAGGGTAGGCGCAGGCGCGCCGCCAACGGTTGATAATGGGACATCGCCCGCACCGTCCGCAGAACAATATCGGCGGGTGTCTAACGAGGGGGTCCCTTTGGATATCATTGAGCTTCTAAAATCTGCCTTCATGGGCCTGGTCGAGGGCATCACCGAATGGCTGCCTGTTTCGTCGACCGGTCACATGATCTTGGTGGACGAGTTCGTCAAGATGAACGTGAGCGAGACGTTCTGGAATATGTTCCTGGTCGTGATTCAGCTTGGCGCCATTTTGGCCGTCTGCGTTTTGTTCTTCTACGACCTCAACCCGTTTTCTCCCAGCAAGGGCAAGGAGGGCCGTCGCGACACTTGGGTGCTATGGGGCAAGATTGTGCTCGGCTGCATTCCCGCCGCGGCGATCGGTCTGCCGCTTAACGACTGGATGGAGGAGCATTTCTACAATGCTCCCGTCGTGGCGTTGGCGCTCATTGTGTACGGCGTGCTGTTTATCGTGATCGAGAACTGGCGCGCGAACAAGCGCGACCAGGCTGCTCTTGCCGGTTCGTTTGGTTCGCGTGCCGTGGTGGCGGGCGGACGTCCCGCCGGTGCGCATTTTGCCGCGCCCGCTGCGACTGCCGCCGCAGACGATGACGATAGCTTGGACTTTGGCTCCATCACTACGCTCGAGGATCTGAGCTGGAAGACCGCGCTGGGTATCGGTTGCTTCCAGGTGCTTTCGCTGATTCCGGGCACATCGCGCTCCGGCTCCACGATCATCGGCGGCCTGCTTTTGGGCTGCACGCGTTCGGTGGCGTCCAAGTTTACGTTCTTCCTGGCCATTCCCGTCATGTTTGGCGCGAGTGCGCTCAAGCTGGTCAAGTACTTTATTAAGGGCGGCACGTTCGGCACCAACGAAATCGCCATCCTGGGCGTGGGCTGCGTCGTCGCCTTTGTGGTGTCGCTCATTGCCATCAAGTGGCTTATGGGCTTCGTGCGGCGTCACGACTTCAAGTGCTTCGGCGTCTACCGCATCATCCTGGGCATCGTGGTGCTCGCGTACTTCTTTGTCCTGGAGCCTATGCTCGGCCTGTAACTTGGTTGACGCTGCGCGGCGACCAGAGCGACAACTTGTCATTCAAAGGGGGTGGCATGACTAAAAGGTCTATGCCGCCCCCTTTTCATGCCAATTTGTTCGCTCTGGCCGCCGCTCGCTGCTGCCATGACATCGGTGGCCCCCCAATGCACCAAATCCGCTGGGGCGGGCCTGACGGTGGCGCACGGAGTCGTGGTGTGATTTGCGTCGGTGTCCGCGCGGCTCGGTATACTGGTACGGCTCAAACTATGGCGCCGCCCGCAGGCGCGCCGTCCGTCAGATGAGGAGTCGCCCATGACCCAGCCCCTGCCCTGGGAAAAGAACGCCGCGGTACCCGTACCGCCCGCGCCGGAACCCGTGCCGCTCGATGCATACACCGCCCCCGCTGCGCCGGAGCCCGAGCTCGTTCCGCTCGACATCTACGACGCTCCCGCGCCGGCGCCCAAGCCCGCCAAACCGCTCGTCGACATCGACAGCCTTAATCCCGCCCAGCGCGAGGCGGTCCTGTCCACCGAGGGCCCGTTGCTGGTGCTCGCCGGCGCCGGCTCGGGCAAGACCCGCGTCTTGACCTTCCGCATCGCACATATGCTCGGCGACCTGGGTGTTAAGCCTTGGCAGGTTCTTGCCATTACGTTTACCAACAAGGCCGCGGCAGAGATGCGCGAGCGTCTGGCGGCACTCATTCCCAGCGGCACCCGTGGCATGTGGGTGTGCACCTTCCATGCTATGTGCGTGCGCATGCTGCGCGAGGACGCCGACCTGTTGGGCTACACCGGCCAGTTCACCATCTACGATGACGATGACTCAAAGCGCATGGTGCGCGACATTATGCAGGCGCTCGGCATCGAGCAAAAGCAGTTCCCCATCAACATGATCCGCAGCAAGATTAGCTCGGCCAAAAACGCCATGATCGGCCCCGAGGACATGCTCAAGAGCGCCGATAGCCCCAACGACAAAAAGGCCGCGCAGGTCTACCTAGAGCTGGAGCGCCGCCTGCGCGCCGCCAATGCGATGGACTTTGACGACCTGCTCGTGCGCGCGCTCGAGCTGCTGCGCACCCGTCCCGAGGTGCTCGATAAGTACCAAGAGCGCTTCCGCTACATTAGCGTCGACGAGTATCAGGACACCAACCACGTTCAGTACGAAATCGCCAACCTGCTGGCCGCTAAGTACCAAAACCTCATGGTCGTGGGCGACGATGACCAGTCCATTTACAGCTGGCGTGGCGCCGACATCACCAACATCCTGGACTTTGAGAAGGACTTTAAAAACTGCAAGACCGTCAAGCTGGAGCAGAACTATCGCTCTACGGGTCACATCCTGAGCGCCGCCAACGCCGTGGTGCGCCACAACTCGCAGCGCAAGGACAAGCGCCTGTTTACGGCCGAGGGCGATGGCGAGAAGATCCAGGCCTTCCAGGCGAGCGACGAACGCGACGAGGGTCGCTGGATTGCCGGCGAGATCGAGAAACTGCATGCCAAAGGCACGAGCTACGACGACATCGCCGTGTTCTATCGCACCAACGCCCAGTCGCGTATCCTCGAAGATATGTTCCTGCGCGCGGGCGTGCCCTACAAGATCGTGGGCGGCACGCGATTCTTCGACCGTGCCGAGATCCGCGACGTCATGGCCTACCTTAAGATGATCGTGAACCCGGCCGACGAGATGAGCGTCAAGCGCGTCATCAACACACCGCGCCGCGGCATCGGTTCCACCTCGATCCAAAAGATCGAGCAGCTGGCGCGCGACAACCGCTGCTCGTTCTTCCAGGCTTGCGAGATCGCGTGTGCCGAAACCGGCATGTTTAGCGCCAAGGTGCGCAACGGCCTGTCGAGCTTTGTGTCGCTGGTGCGCGAGGGTCGCCGCATGGACGGCGAGCTCAAGGACGTTGTCGAGATGATTGTCGATAAGACGGGCCTACTGCAGGCTTTCCGCGCCGAGGGCACCATGGAGTCCGAGAGCCGCGCCGAGAACATCCAGGAATTCCTGGGCGTCGCTGCCGAATTTGAGGAGACGCACGAGGACATCGAGGGTACGCTCGAGAGCTTGGAAGAGCTGCGCGCAGCCGGTGTTGCCGACGTGCCTGCCGGCGCCGAGCCCGAGCCCGTCGTGGTGAGCGCGCCTGCGCCCGAACCGGGGCCATCTGCCCCGGCATCCTCGTTTGAGGCACTCGTCGGCGCGCGCGATGCCGCGGGCTCCAATCCGCTCGATAGTCTGGCTGCTCCGGCGCTGTCTCCGCAGGATGCCCTGGCTGCTGCCATCGCGGGCAACGCGTATGCCGCGCCGACGGAGATGCCGGCGGGTGCCGTGCATGCCGACGAGATTGAGCGCACCTACGGTCCGCTCACCTGTAAGGCGCTGCCGGCACTCATGGAGTGGCTGGCCCTGCGCTCCGACTTGGATTCCCTGGCCGGCGAGACGCATGCCATCACCATGATGACCATCCACTCCGCCAAGGGCCTGGAGTTCCCGGCGGTGTTCGTGGCCGGCATGGAGGAGGGCATCTTCCCGCACGTGCACGACTTTGGCGGCAGCGATGACCCGGGTAAGCTTGAGGAGGAGCGTCGCCTGGCCTACGTCGCCATCACGCGCGCCCGCAAGCGCCTGTTCCTGACCTATGCGGCCACGCGTCGCACCTACGGCTCGACCTCTGCCAACCCGCGCTCGCGCTTCCTCAATGAGATTCCGTTTGAGGATATCGAGTTTAGCGGTATCGGTTCTGCCGGTTTTGAAGGCACGGGCTGGGAGAAGCGCGGCGACCGTCACGGCACCTTTGGCTCGGGCATGGGTTCGGATATGTATGGCGGCAAGGTGTTTGGCTCGCATACGCGCTCGACCGGCGGTTCCGGTTCGCGCGGTGGATCGAGCTTTGACGATTTCTTTGGCGGCAGCAGCTACGGGACCGAGCGCCATCGTGGGGTCTCGCCCGACGCCGGCCGTGTTGCCTCGACCTTTGGCTCGGGCGCGCCGCGAGCCAAAAAGCCGTCGTCCAAGGTGTCCCCGACGGTGGAGCGCAAGGTCGATCGCGCCAGCGCATCGCAGGACTTTGCCGCGGGCGATACCGTGAGCCATAAGACCTTTGGCACGGGTACCGTGATCTCGGTCGCCGGAGACATGATCGAGGTTCAGTTCGAAAAGACCGGCCAGACCAAAAAGCTCATGAAGGGATTCGCTCCGATCGTCAAGCTGTCATAATCCCGGCGGACCTGGGCGGGCGTATGGGGCAACATCGCCTGCTCGGGCAGTCCTGCTCGCACGGAGAGCACATTAAGTGCTCTCCGGCTCGTGCGGAACTCGCGATCGATGTTGCCCCATACGCCCGCCCAGGTCCTTAGATAACGTTGCTTGCGAACGTCGCTTTGCCCGTTCGCTTTTTGGTCTGGAGGGCCGGGTGGGCTGAATACTTAGACATGGCAAGGGGCTCCCCCGTTAAAGAACGGGGGAGCCCCTTGTTGCGTTTTGAATGGTGCGCTTGGCTTTGATGATTGATGATTTTATACGATTCAGTATAATTTCAGATAGACGCTAAAATGTAACCGAAATGAAAACGGTGATTGTACATGCTGATAAACTGCCTCCCAAAAAGACTCTTCTCTTTAGAGCTCGCTATCGACCCGGAGCCAGTTGAGATGCAGATTCCTCGCATGTATCTTGAGCGGTATTCGCTTCGCTTGGCACGGCTCGGCATGTCTAAACAGGGCCGTTTTATTGTTGCGGAACCAAAGGAACCGCCCAGTGTCATTTCGGCGCGAAATCTCGTCAGTGCGGTGCGCAAGTTAGATGTTCACCCGGTGGTAATTTGCTGGGATGCTATGGATTTAGGTTTTATGCGCGCGCTTTCTTCGGAGGGAATCGCATATATCCGAGATGAGCGAAATGCGTTCCTGCCGTTTATCGGAGCCGTTATTTCCGATGAGGTGCTGGGTGCTTCTCCCGCTGCTCCGCTTTCGCCCCAATCTCAACGAATCGTCCTAAATCTCATTGCGGGACGATGGGTTGACTGCTCCGCCGGCGACCTAGCGCGTCTGTGTGGCAAAAGCGCGGCAAGCGTCAGCGGCTATCTTTCGGAAATCGCCGCTATAGCTCCTGGGTTGATTATGCGGGACGGCAAAAAGCGTATATTGTGCGACGCCGGGCTGTCGACCGAGACGTTGCTAGATGGGTTTGAGGACTATCTTCGCACGCCAGTTTTAGAGCGAATCCGGCTCAAGAAGGTTATCGAGAGAACAGAGCTACGTGCCGTTGATGCGCTGCTTTCCGGTGTGTCTGCCCTTAGCTATATGTCCGACCTTGCCCATGAAGACTCTGCTCCAACCATTGCTCTCGAAAAATATCAGCTAGAGGCCTTGAAAGAGCATATGGGCGACAGATGGCTGGAGGCTCAGTGGTACGAACCGGCGGCAGTTGTGATTGAGGTCTGGTCGTATCCCGTGGACGCGCCGTCCGATATTAGTTTTGACGCGACGAGTTTGCAGTGTGTCGACCCGTTTTCCTTATACGTTGCTTGCGCAAAAGCAGATTACAAAGAAGATCGTCTGCTCGACGCGGTCGAACAGCTCAGGAGGACGATATGTCAAAAGTGAGGGGAATAGAGCGATTTGCCGATGCCATGAGCGGCTGTAAAGGCGGTTACGTCCTTATTGGTGGAGGGGCCTGCAGCGTTCTATTTGACAATGAGGGCGATTCGTTTAGAGCTACTGAAGACTTGGATATCGTCGTAATTGTTGATGGGGAAGGCGTTGAATTCGCCACTGCATTGTGGGCATTTATCAAAGCTGTCGGATATGAGACTGGGAAGGTCGGCGATGGAAAGTGCACTTACTATCGGTTCTGTTTGCCCGAAGGATCAAGGCAAGTCCTAGACTATCCCGGCCAAATTGAGCTATTCGCCCGACATCCTGATTTTGTGCTCGAAGATGAAACGAGCGAAGTGGCACCTCTTTCCTTTGACGGGGCCGTATCAAGTCTTTCGGCAATTATTCTCGACGATGGCTACTACGAATTTATTCGCGACAACGCAACGAACGTAGAGGGCATTACGTTGCTCGATGCGCTCCATATCATTCCCCTCAAGATGCGTGCACACATTGATATCAATAGGAGCTATGAAGAAGGGCGCCATTGCAACGATAAAGATCGACGAAAGCATCGCTCGGATATTGTTCGACTTGCGGGTTTGTTGCCGCCTTCGGCTCGCTTGGAGCTAATAGAGCAAATGAGGGCTGACGCCGGAGACTTCTTTGCGGACTTTTCTTCTTATGTAAATCGGCAGACCGATCGTAAAGAGAGAGCGCGTCTTCAGGACACATTATCGTTTCTCGAAAAGGTCTACCTATAGGCACCTTGATTCGTTATGTATGGTGAGGGGCTCTCCCGTTTGATGAGCGGGGGAGCCCCTTGTTGCTTTTTGATTGTCGTAACTAGCCAGAGGCTCGCCGGGACGGGACGCGGGGTTTGGTCGATCGCGAGTTCCGCACGAGCCGGAGAGCACTTAATGTGCTCTCCGTGCGAGCAGGACTGTCCGAGCAGGCGACCAAACCCCGCGCCCCGTCCCGGCGAGCGCTTGGGGACCGGTGGCCTACAGGTGGCTGATGATCAGTTCCATCTTGCCTTCGAGGTCGATGGAGCTGACGGTGCTCGGGGCCAGCAGGTGGCTTCCCTTGTGGACGGGGTCGCCGCAGACGGTGCCTTCGCCGTCGATGACCGACAGGCACATGAAGGGCCAGCGCTGGTCGAGGGTCTTGCTGCCGTTGACGCGCACGCGATCGACGGTGTAGCAGGGGTTGGACTCGAGCTCGGTCACGCCGTCCACCTCGGGCGCGGTCACCGTGCCGTCGGTCGGAGCCTGAGCATCAAAGTCGATGCAGTCGAGGCTCTGCTCAATGTGCAGCGGGCGCAGGTTGCCGTCAGTGCCGGGACGGTCGTAGTCGTACAGACGATACGTCACGTCGCTCGACTGCTGCGTCTCCAAAATGAGCGTGCCGGTCTTGATGGCGTGCACGGTACCGGAATCAATCTGGAAAAAGTCGCCCTTGTGAATCGGCAACACGTTGAGCATGTCGTCCCAACGTCCTTCCTCGATCATTTGTGCGGCCTCGGCGCGGTCCTTGGCACGCTGGCCGACGATGATCGTGGCGTCGGGCTCGCAGTCCAGCACATACCAACACTCGGTTTTGCCCAGGCTACCGTTCTCGTGCTCGGCAGCGTACTCGTCGTTGGGATGAATCTGGATCGAAAGGTCGTCCTTGGCGTCCAGAATCTTAATGAGCAGCGGGAACTCCTTGCCCTCGCAGTTGCCAAAGAGCTCGCGATGCTCGGCCCACAGCCACGACAGCGTGTGGCCGGCATACGGGCCCTCCGCAATCTGGCAGTCGCCGTTGGGGTGGGCCGAGATGGCCCAGCACTCACCGATGGGGCCATCGGGAATGTCGTAGCCAAATACGGTTTCGAGCTGGCGACCGCCCCAGATCTTCTCGTGGAAGATCGGCGTCAGTTTAATCAAATCGGACATATTCATACCTCATTGTGTTGCGCGGGCGCTGCGTAAAACTGTTCAAAACGAGCGCCCGCATGACTGCAAAAACCTATGCCAACGTTACGTTGTGCAACTCAAAGCGGTCGCCAACGTTGCGCGAGACCGAATACTCAAAGGCGGCGCCGCTGTCCAAAAAGCCAATCTGCTTGAGCTCGAGCAGGGGAGAGCCAGGTTTGGTGTCCAGGCGCTCAGCTTCTTCCTTGGTTGCTGCCACGGCGCGAATGGTACGGTGGAAGCTCGAAATTTTCAGCCCGCATTGCTCGCGGATGAAATGGTAGACCGATCCGTACAGGTCCTTCTTTTTAAGGCCCGGAATCAGCTCGAGCGGCATGTAGGTGTACTCGATAACGATGGGCTTCTCATCGGCCTGACGCACGCGCACGATGTGATAGGCAAAGTCATCCTCGGCAATTCCCAGCTGGGCTGCGATGTCCGCTGGTGGATTAACAATCGAGAAATCGTAGACCACCGAGGTCACCTTCTCCCCGCGGTGCTCATACGAAAAACCCTGGGCACGGTCGTTTTTGCCCTGGAAAAACGCCTGGCCGGGAAGCCCCGCCGTGTCCTTAACGTAGGTACCCGATCCACGACGGCTGGTAATTAGACCTTCCTCGGTGATTTGCTCGATAGCTCGTTTGACAGTGATTTTGGAAACGCTATAGAGCTCACAGAACTCAACGACGGTGGGAAGCTTGTCGCCCGGTTTAAGAGCGCCATCCTCGATACTTCGACGAATATCTGCAGCTATCGCCTCGTATTTGGGAATCATGGAACCTCCTTTCCGACATATATGAATACAAAAAGTAAGTATAACCCTCAACAGGGCATCCATATTACTTTTATCTAAGAAGTTCGAGAAAGAAAAAAGAAAAAGACGCTTTACTTTTAAAATTAAAGCGCTATAGTTTAAGCAACGAACGGAATCCTTCCGCACAACAGGATCGACCGTTTGGGGACGGTTTTGTTTTGGCGGGTTGGATATCGGTATGGCCGGTGCGCGCCCGCGCCGGATAACCTGCCAAAGCAAACCCGTCTCCAACCGGAAGCTCTAGAACACGAAAGCGAGGACTTTGATGGCACAGTATCAGCTGCCCAACGACTTCTTCTTTGGCGCTGCTATGTCCGGCCCGCAGACTGAGGGTCAGTGGAACCAGGGCGGCAAGCTCGAGAACCTGTGGGACACCTGGTCCATCCAGGATCTGGGTTCGTTCTACAACCGCGTTGGCTCTTACGCCGGCAATGACTTTATGGCCAAGTACCAGGAAGACCTTCGCATTTTGAAGGACTTGGGTCTGGATACCTATCGCACTTCCATCCAGTGGAGCCGTCTGCTCGATGCCGACGGCAACCTCAACGAGGAAGGTGCCGCGTGGTATCACGAGTTGTTCCGCGCCTCTCGCGAAGCCGGCTTGGAGCCGTTTGTCAACTTGTACCACTTTGACATGCCCACCTACCTCTTTAACCGTGGCGGCTGGGAGAGCCGTGAGGTTGTCGAGGCTTACGCACATTACGCCGACGTCGCCTTCCACGAGTTTGGCCAGGAGATTAAGTACTGGTTCACCTTTAACGAGCCCATCGTCGAGCCCGAGCAGCGCTATCAGGAGGGCGTGTGGTTCCCGCAGCTCCACGACTTCAACCGCGCCCGCACCGTGCAGTATCACATCTCGCTGGCGCACGCGCTGGCCGTGGCCAACTATCGTCGCGCCTATGACGAGGGCGCTATTCGCGCCGATGCCAAGATCGGCATGATCAACTGCTTTACCCCGGTCTACACCAAGGAGAACCCCAGCGAGGCGGACCTCGAGGCCGTGCGTATGACCAGCGGCATCAACAACCGCTGGTGGCTCGACCTCATTACCAAGGGCGAGCTTCCCGCCGACGTGCTCGACAGCCTGGCCGAGGGCGGCGTTAAGCTTCCGTTCCGTGCCGGCGACCAAGAGATTCTTAAGCAGGGTGTTGTCGACTGGCTCGGTTGCAACTACTACCACCCCACGCGCGTTCAGGCGCCGGCGAGCAAGATCGACCAGTACGGTCTGCCGCACTTTGCCGACGAGTACGTGTGGCCCGACGCCGTTATGAACGAGAGCCGCGGCTGGGAGATCTACCCGCAGGGCCTCTACGACTTTGGCATGGACTGCGCTAAGAACTACCCCGATCTTGAGTGGTTCGTTTCCGAGAACGGCATCGGCATCATGGACGAATACAAGAACCGAGACGCCGAAGGAACCATCCAGGATGACTACCGCGTCGACTTTGTACGCCAGCACCTGGAGTGGGTTGCCAAGGCAATTGCCGAGGGCGCCAAGTGCCGTGGATACCATTATTGGGCCGTCATCGATAACTGGTCTTGGGCGAATGCCTTTAAGAACCGTTACGGTTTTGTCGAGGTCGACCTTATGGACGGCTACAAGCGCCGCCTTAAGAAGTCGGCAGCTTGGCTCAAGCAGGTCGCCACGACTCACGTGGTTGATTAGCGAACGGGCGAACGCCCAGACCGCGCGCCGCTGCGCGCAACACATGGCACATCTGGTGGCAGAGGGCGACAGACCACCGTGCGCATAGGAAAAGGCCGGATTTGAAAGTTAGGAGCAATCATGGCCAGTGACAACGGAAAGAGCTTCCTCGACAAGTTTGCCGAGGTCTCTGCGAAGGTGGGAAACCAGGTTCACCTGCGTTCCCTGCGTGACGCCTTCGCGACCATCACGCCGCTCTATATCCTTGCGGGTATCGCGGTTCTTATTAACAACGTCGTGTTCCCTCTGTTCCCGCTCGATGCGGCGGGCCTTGCCAACCTTCAGACGTGGGGTTCGGCGATTACGCTGGGCACCCTCAACGTCTCTGCCATTATCTTGGCCGGATTGATTGGCTACAGCCTCGCTAAGAACAAGCGCTTCGATAATCCGCTTGCTTGCATGGTCGTCGCTATCTCTGCCTTCGTCATCATGATGCCGCAGCAGATCACCGCCACGCTTGCCGCCACGAGCCCACTGCTCACCGACAAGATCACCTCCGCCGAGGTCACGGGCGCCCTTTCGACTGCCAACACCGGCACCAACGGTCTGTTCTCGGCTATTATCATCGCCCTGCTTTCCGTCTCGCTCTTCATCAAGATTTCTGGCGTCGAGAAGCTCAAGGTTAAGCTGGGCGAGGGCGTGCCTCCCGCGGTCTCCAACTCCTTCAACGTCATGATCCCGATGCTGCTCAACCTCGCGATCTTCGCTCTTGCCGCAGCCCTGCTCGCCGTGTGCGCCGGCACCGATCTGTGCACCATCATCTCCACGTGCATCTCCAACCCGCTCAAGAGCATCATGAACGCTGGTCCGTGGGCTGTTATCCTCATCTACACCCTTGCTAACCTGCTGTTCTGCGTCGGTATTCACCAGTCCACCATCTCTGGCGCTACCGTCGAGCCGATCCTGACCATGCTCATCGTCGACAACATGGCTACCTTTGCCGCCGGTGGCACCATCCAGCCCGATCACTACATGAACATGCAGATCGTTAACAGCTTCGCCCTCATCGGCGGCTCGGGCTGCACCCTCATGCTTCTGCTCGACACGCTCCTGTTCTCCAAGAACAAGGCTTCCGAGACCGTTTCCAAGATGGCTATCCTGCCTGGTCTGTTCAACATCAACGAGCCGGTTATCTACGGTTACCCCATCGTGTACAACCTGCCGCTCATGATCCCGTTCGTCCTTCTTCCCGATCTGTTCATCGGCATCACCTATGGCCTTACCTGCGCAGGCATCATCAGCCCCTGCATCGCCCAGGTGCCCTGGACCATGCCTCCCGTCATCAATGCCCTGCTCGCTACGGGCTTTGACTGGCGCGCCGGCGTGTGGCAGGCTCTCGAGATTGTCATTGGCATGGCCGTCTACCTGCCCTTTATGAAGATTTCCGAGAAGGCAATCGCCAAGCAGGAGGCTCTCGCCGAGTAGAACGCCTAACGTTCGTCCCTTTCACCTTTGCGGGCGCCGGTACGCGGCGCCGGTGCCCGCGGCTCTCTCCCTTGCGTAAAGATACAGGGGAGCGGGCACAATAGCCGCAAGGAATACAACCAGTTGTCGTCTGCGCGCCGCGCAGTTATAAGGAGGAAACCATGAAGAAGATCATGCTCTGCTGCAATGCCGGCATGTCCACGAGCCTGCTGGTCCAGAAGATGCAGGCCGAGGTTGCAAACCGTGGTCTGGATATTGAGGTCGAGGCTCGTCCCATGAACGAGGCCCACGATCACCTGGACGAGTGCGACATGTTGCTGCTTGGTCCGCAGATCGGCTACACCAAGGGCGATTTTGAGAAGGAGGCCGCCGGTCGTTTTCCGGTCGAGGTCATCAACATGGTCGACTACGGCCGCATGAACGCTGCCGGCATCATCGACCACTGCGTCAGCGTGATGGGCTAGGTGCTCCGCATGGAGGATATGAACGAACTGCAGATGACCTGCTTCGAGATCATCAGCTACGTCGGTACCGCCAAGAGCATGTACATCAATGCCGTGCAAAAGGCCAAGGAGGGCGATTTTGACGCCGCCGAGGAGCTTATCAAGCAGGGCGACGAGGCCTATAACGGTGGCCACGATGTTCACATGGGGCTTCTGAAGAAGGAGGCCAACGGCGAGCGTAACGGCGAGGCCCCGTTGATTCTGCTGCATGCCGAGGACCAGATGGCCGGTACCGAGACCATGCGCGTCATGGCGACGGAGCTCATCGAGATTCACAAGCAGCTGCAGGCACTTCAGGCCTAGTCGGCGTTATCGCCGCGACGGACCGTGCGGTCCAACAGACAACATAGTCCCTTTGACGGGCGCCGGGAGCCTCCGCCTCCCGGCGCCTTTATTTTTGGGGATGGTCTTGCGCGGCCTGTTGGGCAGCCAATTGCGTTACCCCAGATAAAACCTGCCAAAACAAACCTGTCCCTTTTTGGTAGGTTTTTGCCTTGAGAGCGGTACCATACAGGCAATGTTTAAACGAGAAAGGTGGGCTCTCATGGAACCTAAGCAGTACTACATCGGCATTGACGTCGGCGGCACTTCGGTTAAGGAGGGCCTGTTCGACGAGGACGGAAACCTGCTTGCCAAGGCCAGCGTGCCCACGCCTCCCATCGTTGACGCTGCGGGCTTTGCCGCGGTGACCGAGGCTATCGACCAGGTGGTCGCCAAGGCGCAGATTCCGCGTGCCTTTGTGGCAGGCATTGGCCTGGCCGTTCCGTGCCCCATCCCGGCGTCGGGCGATGCCAAGGTCAAGGCCAACATTGCCATTAACCTGCCCGAGCTGAGGATTGCCATTCAAAAGCACTGCCCCGACGCGGTCGTTAAGTACGAGAACGATGCCAACGCCGCTGCTATGGGCGAGGCCTGGCTCGGCTCTGCCAAGGGCGTACAAAACGTGGTGATGGTCACCATCGGTACCGGTGTGGGCGGCGGCGTTATCGTTAACGGCGACGTGGTATCGGGTGTTGTGGGCGCCGGCGGCGAGATTGGCCACATGTGCCTGAACCCGGCCGAGGAGCGCACCTGCGGCTGCGGCGGCCATGGCCACCTGGAGCAGTATTCCAGCGCCACCGGCGTGGTGAGCAACTACCTTGCCGAGTGCAAGAAGGCGGGCGTCGACCCCATCGAGCTCACCGGCCCTTCCGATTCCAAGGACGTGTTCCAGGCCTGCCGCGAGGGCGACAAGCTCGCGCTGGCCGCGGCCGACACCATGGCCGACTATCTCGGTCGTGCTCTGGCACTTATCGCCAACGTGGTCGACCCCGAGATGTTCCTGATCGGTGGCGGCGCCTCCGCCTCGGCCGATGTCTACCTTGACAAGGCTCGCGAGTACTTCCAGCGCTACGCGCTCTCTGCCTCGCGCGAGACGCCCATTAAGGTCGCTTCGCTCGGAAACGACGCCGGCATCATCGGTGCCGCCTACGTAGCTCTGCGCGCCGCCGGCAAATAGCTGGTGCAAAGGGGGCAGACTTCGCTCCAACACTTGCCCCAAAATATGCCGTGGCCCTTCCGTCTGCGAAGGCTCGGCATCGGCGTGCTACCATAGCTACGTCCAAGTACACATATCAAGTGGAGGATATCCATGGCAAACGTTCTTGTCTTTGGTCACCAGAACCCCGATAACGACGCCATCATGAGCGCCGTCGTCCTGTCCCAGCTGCTCAACCAGGTTGAGTATGCCGGCAACACCTACGAGGCCTGCGCCCTTGGTCAGCTTCCGGCCGAGTCCGCCAAGCTGCTCGCCGACGCCGGCATCGCCGAGCCCCGCGTGATCGAGTCCGTCGAGGCCGGTCAGCTCGTCGTCCTCACCGACCACAACGAGTCTGCCCAGTCCGTCGCTGGCCTTAAGGACGCCACGGTCTTTGGCGTTGTCGATCATCACCGCATCGGCGACTTCGAGACCGCCGGCCCGCTGCACTACATCTGCCTGCCCTGGGGCTCCAGCTGCACCATCGTCACCAAGCTCGCCGGCGTGCTCGGCGTTGAGCTTTCCGACGTCCAGGCTAAGCTGCTGCTCTCGGCCATGATGACCGACACGCTCATGCTCAAGAGCCCCACCACCACCGATGTCGACCGCGCCGTCGCCGCCAAGCTCGGCGAGCAGGTGGGCGTCGACCCGGTCAAGTTTGGTATGGAGGTCTTCCTTACCCGTCCGTCCGGCTCCTTCACCGCAGCCGAGATGGTCGGCAACGACATCAAGATGTTCGAGCCCGCCGGCAAGAAGCTGCTCATCGGCCAGTACGAGACTGTCGACAAGACCCGCGCACTCGGCATGATCGACGAGATTCGCGAGGCCATGCGCGCCTACGCTGCCGAGAAGGGCGCTGACGGCATTGTCCTGTGCATCACCGACATCATGGAGGAGGGCTCGCAGGTCCTGCTCGAGGGCGAGACCGAGGCCGCTCAGAAGGGCCTGGGCATTGCCGACGAGCACGACGGCGTCTGGATGCCGGGCGTCCTCTCCCGTAAGAAGCAGGTCGCTGCCCCCATCATGGCCGTCTGCTAGGTTTAGTTCACTAAACGCCACGACCGGATCGCGGACGCCCCGCGCTCCGGTCGTTTTTTGTGCATGGTGCCGCGTCGTCTCTTGGACAGGCGTGCCCGTGCCGTTGGGCAAATAATGTTCAACCTGTGGTTCCGCTTTTCGGCCACGCCTGCGTGCTTGTCGTGCAGGGTAGGCTAGATGCAAGCGTAATACGTTAGAGCGCGGCGCCGCCACTTGGGCGGGCCGTGCTTTTTTAAGACGGGAGCCTTCCCGTGAAAGGAGCCGCCCATGGCAGCACCCGAGCAGCTGTTCAACGTCCGTGAGCGCAAGCGTTTTGAGCGTCACGACATCTGGGAGCGCATCGCCGAGAACGGCACGATTTCCGCCGCCGTCATGGTCTTCGCCGCCATCGCCGCCGTCATTTGCGCCAATACCGATGCCTACGAGGCCATCCATCACTTTTTGGAGACCCCGCTGTATGTGGGTCTGGGCAACCTTACGGCCGGTCTCACCGTTGAGCTTTTCGTCAACGACTTTCTCATGGCGATTTTCTTTTTGTTGGTGGGTATTGAGCTTAAGTACGAGATGACGGTCGGCGAGCTCAAGAATCCGCGTCAGGCCATGCTTCCCATGCTGGCGGCCGTGGGTGGCGTCGTCGTTCCCGCCTGCATCTACCTGATCTTTAACCATGCCGGCGCCCGCAACGGTTGGGCCATCCCCATGGCAACCGATATTGCCTTTGCGCTGGGCGTGCTGTCGCTTTTGGGCAACCGCGTGCCCAACGGCGTGCGCGTGTTCTTCTCGACGCTCGCCATCGCCGATGACCTCATCTCCATCGCCGCCATCGCCATCTTCTACGGTCAGAGCCCCAATCCGTTTTGGTTGGGCGCCGCCGCGCTGGTGACCTGCGCGCTCGTGTGGCTCAACAAGACGCAGCATTACCGCCTCGCCCCGTATTCGGTACTGGGCCTGCTGTTGTGGTTCTGCATGTTCAAGAGCGGTGTACATGCCACGCTCGCCGGCGTCATCCTGGCCTTTACCATTCCGGCCAAGTGCGGCGTCAAGCTCGATAGCCTCACCGATTGGTTGGGCGAGTGCCTGCCGCTGCTCGATGACCGCTACGACGACGAGGCGCACATCTTGGGCCAGCATGACTTTACCGTCTCGACCACCAGGGTCGAGCGCGTCATGCACCGCGTGACCCCGCCGCTCATCCGCATGGAGCGTCTGATCTCCACGCCGGTCAACTTTGTGATTCTGCCGATCTTTGCGTTCGTGAACGCACAGGTTCGCCTAGTGGGCGTGGACATGAGCACGCTGCTCACCGACCCGGTGACGCTCGGCGTGTACTTTGGCATGCTGCTGGGCAAGCCGATCGGCATCTTTGGCATGACGTTTGCCCTGGTTAAGTTTAGGGTCTGCGAGCTGCCGCATAACGTTAACTGGCACATGATTGCCGGTGTGGGCATTCTGGGCGGCATCGGCTTCACCATGTCGATCCTCATCAGCGGCCTTGCCTTCCCGACGGCCCAGTTTGAGGTTCTGGCTGCCAAGGCCGCCATCCTTGCCGGTTCGGTCACCGCCGCCGTGCTCGGTATGATCTACATGAGCGTGGTCTGCAAACACCCCGCGCCCAAAGACAAGTAAAAGCATATACAAGTTTGAAAACGCCGCCTGTGGACACCATCACAAGCGGCGTTTTAGTCAATGGGGACGTTCTTAAATGACTAGGCTTATTCCACCGTTCCGTAGACGGCGCCCCAGCCGTGGGCGGCCAAGGCGGAGTTGAGCTGGTCGCAAAGTGACTGGCGGTCGTAATAGCCGGGCGGTAGCAGGTTGACGATCTCCATGAGATCGGGTGCCAGGTCCAAGATTTCGGCCTGCACGATGAGATCCAGGCGGTCGATGGCGTGGCGGTCGTAAAACAGCCCGTCGACCAGGCGCTGCAGGTCGCCGAATTCCTCGGCCTGAAACGATCCGTACTCCATAGTGCCTCCTTGGGCGCCCCACGCCGACATGCGCGGCGATTCGTAAATCATTGCGATGAACTTAATCTATCACGGCTTCATGCCGTTGCGGCGGTGGCGGTCTATACTTAGACGAACTGCAACGTCCCGCTTCGCGAAAGGTCGCACCCATGCAGACGATCTACCAGAAGATGGAAACCACCGAACTCGATGCCGCCATCGAGGCGCTCAAAGCCGAGGTCGCCGAGGTCAAGGCCAAGGGCCTGGCGCTCGACATGGCCCGCGGCAAGCCGTCGCCCTCCCAGGTGGACATCTCTCGACCCATGCTCGATATCCTCAATGCCGATGCCGATCTGCACGACGGCAACGTCGACTGCTCAAACTACGGTTGCTTTGAGGGCATTCCCTCTGCGCGCAAGCTGGCGGGGGAGTTCCTGGGTTGCCCTGCCGAGCAGACGCTCGTACTGGGTTCGTCGAGCCTTCTGATCGAGCACGATATCGCCGGCATGTTTTGGCGCTGCGGTTCGTGCGGCAGCGAGCCCTGGGAGGCTTACGAGGCCGCGCACGACGGCAAGAAAGTCAAGTTCCTGTGCCCTGTTCCCGGCTACGACCGTCACTTTGGCATCACCGCCGACCTGGGTATCGAGAATGTCCCCGTCGCGATGACCGACAACGGCCCCGACATGGACGAGGTCGAGCGTCTGGTTGCCGCCGACGACTCCATCAAGGGCATCTGGTGCGTGCCCAAGTATTCCAACCCCACGGGCATCACCTTTAGCGAGGACACCGTGCGTCGCCTGGTCGAGATGCCCACGGCCGCGCCCGATTTCCGCATCTTCTGGGACAACGCCTACTGCGTGCACGACCTGTACGACGAGACCGACGAGCTCGCAAACATCTTTGACCTCGCTCGCGCGGCGGGCACCGAGGACCGCGTGGTGGCCTTTGCCTCGACGTCCAAGATCACCTTCCCGGGCGCCGGCATCGGCTTTATCGGTGCGAGCCCCGCGGTTATCGCGGAGTTCTCCAAGCGCCTGAAGGCCGGCCTCATCAGCGCCGACAAGCTCAACCAGCTGCGTCACGTGCGTTTCCTTCCCACCATCGAGGCGGTCAAGGAGCACATGAAAAAGCATGCCGAGTTCCTGCGTCCGCGCTTTGAGGCCGTTGAGCGCAAGCTCACCGAGGGCCTGGGCGATACGGGCTGTGCCACCTGGACGCACCCCCGCGGCGGCTACTTTGTAAGCTTCGATGGTCCCGAGGGCTCGGCCCAGAAGGTCGCCGCGCTTTGCGCCGACCTGGGCGTCAAGCTCACGCCGGCTGGTGCCACCTGGCCTTATGGCAAGGACCCGCGCGACACCAACATCCGCATCGCGCCGAGCTATCCCACGGTCGAGGACCTGGAGGCCGCGCTCGATGTGCTGGTGCTGGCCGTTAAGCTTGTCGCTGCCGAGCTTGCGCGTGCCGAGCGCGCCTAACGCGTAGGGCCCCGCAAGTCCGCGCTTAGTACTATCCGCACTTTCGATACGTAAAGGAGCGTATACATGGATTTGGGTATTTCCACCAACCCCACGCCGGAGACCTACACCATTAAGGTAACCGGCGAGATCGATATCTCTAACGCCGATAGCCTGCGCAATGCCATCGACCTGGCGCTCGAGCAGCCCACTGAGGCCGTTGAGCTCGATTTTGCCCAGGTGAGCTACATCGACTCGACGGGCATTGGCGTGCTCGTGGGCGCCGCGCACCACGCGGTCGACCACGGCAAGCGCTTTAGCTGCACCAATGTGCAGCCCCCGGTGATGCGCGTGGTTCAGCTGTTGGGTGTCGACCAGGAGATTTCGATCACCGCTGCATAATCTTTGCCCCCAAAAGGGCATGCCGTTTGGCATATGTTTGTGATGCGCTCGGACGTTTTGGCGTCCGGGCGCTATACTTGACCGAATGAATAGACGAGTTCCGGCCGAATGGCGCGGTGCGGGCTCGACTCACATCGAGCCTTGGAGGTATGTGTGTTTGGTATTGGAGAGGGTGAGCTCGCGATCATCGTGGTCTTCGGCTTTTTGCTGTTTGGCCCGGATAAGCTCCCGCAGATGGGCCGTACGATCGGCCGTGCCATCCGTCAGTTCCGCGAGACGCAGGAAAAGATGACGGCCGTTGTTCAGTCCGAGATCATCGACCCGGTAAGCGAGGCCGCGTCGGCCCCGGTCAAGCCCAAGAAGGCTGCCGTCGATGATGATTCCGATGCGGACGAGGATGCCGTCGAGACGGCTGCGCCCGCAAAGAAGGAGACCTTTGCCGAGCGCCGTGCCCGCCTTGCCGCCGAGAAGGCCGCAAGCGAGGGTGCCACCGAGGGCGAAGGCGCTGCTGATGAGGCCGAGCCCGCCAAGGCCGAGCCTGCCGCTGCCACCGTCGATCCCGAACCTGCTGCAGAGCCGGAGCCCGAGCCCGAGCCGGCAGAGCCCACGACGGCCGATCTCTACGCCCGTCGTCCCCGCAAGCGCAAGGCCGTCGTCGACCAGCTCGCTCGCGAGCTCGAGGCCGAGGACGACGCTGCTGCCGCCGACGCCCCGAAGGGAGGCGATGAGTAATGCCTATCGGACCCGCGCGTATGCCGCTCTTCGATCACCTGGGAGAGCTCCGTCGCCGCCTGACCATCGTGGTCGTGTCGGTGTTTGCCGCCGCTATCGTGCTGTATTTCGCCACGCCTGTAGTGCTCGACATCCTGGAAGATCCCATCCGCTCCTTTGTGCCGGACGGTAAGTTCTACATCACCACCACCCTTGGTGGCTTTGGTCTGCGCTTTTCGCTGGCCATCAAGATGGCCGTTGTCATGTGCACGCCCATGATCATCTGGCAGATTCTGGCGTTTTTCCTGCCGGCGCTTCGCCCCAACGAGCGCAAGTGGGTCGTGCCCACGGTGCTCGCCTCGACGGTGTTGTTCTTCCTGGGCGCCATCTTTTGCTACTTCATCATCATTCCTGCGGGCTTTGAGTGGCTCATCGGCGAGACTTCGGCTGTCGCCACGGCGCTGCCCGATCTGGAGAACTACGTTAACATGGAGCTGCTCTTTATGATCGGCTTTGGCGTGGCGTTTGAGCTGCCGCTCATCATCTTCTACCTGTCCGTCTTCCACATCGTGTCCTACGCTGCTTTCCGTAGTGCCTGGCGTTACGTATACGTTGGCCTGCTTGTGGGCTCGGCTGTGATTACGCCCGACGGCTCGCCCGTTACGCTGGGGCTCATGTATGGTGCTCTGCTCTCGCTCTACGAGATTTCGCTTGCCATCGCCCGTGTGGTCATTACCGCGCGCGAGGGCAAGGAGGGCTTGTTTGTGAGCCGTCTGGACCTGTTCTCGGACGACGAGGACGATGAGGAGTAAATCGGTATGCACGAGGTTGGCATTGTCAACGGCATACTCGATACAGTGATTCGCGCGGCGCGTGGGGCGGGGGCCTCGCGCGCCGTTTTGGTAACACTTCGTATCGGGGATATGACCGAGGTCGTGCGCGAGGCGCTCGACTTTGCGTGGGAGACGTTTCGCGACGAGGACCCGCTCACGCGCGGCTGCGAGCTTGCCGTAGAGGAAGTCCATCCACAAAGCGAGTGTCAGGACTGCGGCGAGGTCTTTGATCACGACCGTTTCCATTGTCGCTGCCCCCAATGTGGCGGCGCCAACGTGCGCCTGCTGCACGGCCGCGAGCTCGACATCGCCAGTATCGAAATCGAAACCCCCGACGATTAGCCCGCCAGCCACCTGGGGACGGGGCATAAATGGTAGAAGTAAGGAGTGCCGAATATGGCCGAGAAAACGATTGATATCGCGTCGCCGATCCTGTCGCGCAACGAGCGCCTGGCAGATCAGCTGCGTCAGCGATTTAATGAGACAGGCACCTATGTGATCAATGTGCTGTCGAGCCCTGGCTCGGGCAAGACCACTACGATTCTGGGCACCAACGAGCGCCTGCGCGACAAGGCCGGCTTGCGCTGCGCCGTCATCGAGGGCGATATCGCCTCGGACGTCGACGCCATCACCATGAAGGAAGCCGGCATGCCCGCCATCCAAATCAACACGGGCGGCCTGTGCCACCTCGAGGGCAACATGATCATGGAGGCCGTTGACGCCTTCGACCAGGCTGTGGGTCTGGAAAACATCGACGTCATCTTTATCGAAAACGTGGGCAACCTGGTCTGCCCAGTCGACTTTGACCTGGGCGAGAACCTGTCTATCATGATCCTCTCGGTGCCCGAGGGCGACGACAAGCCCATCAAGTACCCGGGCATCTTCCAGCACGCCGGCGCACAGCTGCTCAACAAGGTCGATGTGGCCCCGGCTTTCGATTTTGACATGGATAGGTATACTAAGACACTCGATGACCTCAATCCGCAGGCGCCGCGGTTTGCCGTGAGCGCGCGCAAGGGCGAGGGCATGGATGCCTGGTGCGATTGGCTCATCGGGCAGATTGAGCAAGCAAGGGCGTAAGTCGGCCGCCATACGGGCGGGCGTAGCCGCAGAGATACGAGATAGGAGCCTCTTTTGAAGCTCATCATCGCCGAGAAAAACGACGCCGCGCGTCAGATTGCCGAGCGGCTGACCACGGGTAAGCCCAAAAAGGACAAGGTGTACAACACCGCCATCTACCGTTTTGAGTGGAAGGGCGAGGAGTGCGTGACCATCGGCCTTGCCGGTCACATCCTAGCGCCCGATTTTTGCGACAGCGTGCTGTTCGATAAAAAGCTGGGCTGGTATTCGGTCACCGAGGACGGCGAGATGCTGCCGGCCGACATACCCGATGGCCTGGCCCGTCCGCCCTACGACACCAAGCGCAAGCCGTTCCTTGCCGACGGTATCTCCATTAAGGGCTGGAAGCTCGAGAGCCTGCCCTACCTCACGTGGGCACCGGTCATTAAACTGCCGGCCGAGAAGGAACTCATTCGCTCGCTCAAGAACCTGGCTAAGAAGTCCGACAGTGTCATCATCGCCACGGACTTCGATCGCGAGGGCGAGCTGATCGGTTCGGACGCCCTCAACAAGGTGCGCGAGGTTGCGCCCGACCTGCCGGTCGCCCGCGCCCAGTATTCTTCGTTTACCAAGGCCGAGATCACGCAGGCCTTTGATAATCTCGTCTCGCTCGACCAGAACTTGGCCGACGCCGGCGAGAGCCGTCAGCACATCGACCTCATTTGGGGCGCGGTGCTCACGCGCTACCTGACGCTCGCCAAGTTTGGCGGCTTTGGCAACGTGCGTTCCGCCGGCCGCGTGCAGACGCCGACGCTCGCCCTGGTGGTCGAGCGCGAGCGCGAGCGCATGGCGTTTGTGCCCGAAGACTATTGGCAGATCCGTGGCATGGGCGCCGCGCAGGGCGCTGCCGAGGACGACCGCTTTAAGATCGCGCACAAGACGGCGCGTTTTACCGACAAGGATGCTGCCGAGACGGCGTACGGCCACGTTGACGGCGCTACGACGGCGACCGTTGCCGCGGTGACCAAGCGCTCGCGTAAGCAGCAGCCGCCCACGCCGTTTGCGACCACCTCGCTGCAGGCTGCCGCCGCGGCCGAGGGCATCTCGCCTGCGCGTACGATGCGCATCGCCGAGTCCCTCTACATGGCGGGCCTCATCAGCTACCCGCGTGTCGATAATACCGTGTACCCTGCGACGCTCGATCTGGGCGCCGTGGTGAGCGACCTTGCAAAGATCAACCCGGCGCTGGCGCCCGTGTGCAAAAAGGTGCTCGCCGGCCCCATGAAGCCCACGCGCGGCAAAGTCGAAACCACCGACCACCCGCCTATCTATCCCACGGGCGAGGGCGATCCGTCCGCGCTCGACGGTGGCCAGCGCAAGCTCTACGACCTCATCGCCCGTCGCTTCCTGGCAACGCTCATGGGTCCCGCGACCATCGAGAACACCAAGCTCGAGCTCGACGTCAATGGTGAGCCGTTCGTGGCCTCGGGCGATGTGCTCGTGACCCCGGGTTTCCGCGAGGCGTATCCGTATGGACTCAAGCGCGACGAGCAGATGCCGCCGCTGGAGCAGGGCGATACGGTCGACGTGTTCGACATTAAGCTCGAGGCCAAGCAGACCGAGCCGCCCGCACGCTACAGCCAGGGCAAGCTCGTGCAGGAGATGGAAAAGCGCGGCCTGGGCACCAAGTCCACGCGCGCGAGCATCATCGAGCGCCTGTACGCCGTGCGCTATCTCAAAAACGATCCCGTGGAGCCGAGCAAGCTGGGCATCGCCATCATCGATGCACTGTCGCAGTTTGCCCCGCGCATCACGAGCCCCGATATGACCAGCGAGCTCGATGGCGATATGACCCGCGTGGAGCGCGGCGAGGACACCGAAGAGCATGTCGTGACGCACTCGCGCGCGCTGCTGGCCGGTGTGCTCGACGAGCTGCTCAAGCATACGCAGGAACTGGGCGATGCTATCAGCGACGCCGTCACGGCCGATGCGCGCGTGGGCGCCTGCCCCAAGTGCGGCAAGGACTTGGTTATGAAGACGAGCGCCAAGACCCGCGGCAGCTTTATCGGCTGCATGGGCTGGCCCGACTGCGACGTGACCTATCCGGTGCCGAGCGGCGTCAAGGTAAGCCCGCTCGAGGGCGAGGCGGCCGTGTGCCCCGAGTGTGGCGCGCCGCGCATTAAGTGCCAGCCGTTCCGCCAGAAGGCTTTCGAGATCTGCGTGAACCCGACGTGCCCCACCAACTACGAGCCCGACCTTAAGGTGGGCGAGTGCAAGGTGTGCGCCGAGGCAGGACGCCATGGCGACCTGATCGCGCACAAGAGCGAAAAGAGCGGCAAGCGCTTTATCCGCTGCACCAACTACGATGACTGCGGCGTGAGCTATCCGCTGCCGGCGCGTGGCAAGCTCGAGGCGACGGGCGAGACCTGCCCCGAGTGCGGCGCCCCCATCGTGGTGGTCAACACGGCGCGCGGCCCGTGGCGCATCTGCGTGAACATGGACTGCCCGACCAAGGAGAAGAAGCCCGCCCGCGGCCGCAAGACCACGACCAAGGCGAGCACGGCGAAGAAGACGACCGCGGCCAAGAAGACGACGGCGGCAAAGAAGACTGCTGTCAAGAAGACGACCGCCAAAAAGACGACGGCCAAGAAGTCGACTACCAAAAAGACCGCTGCCGACAAGTAGCCGCACGGTCGAAACATCACCTAAAACAAAAACGAGCGAGGACCTCAAAATCCTCGCTCGTTTTTTATCCGGCAGTTAGGGACGTTCCTTTTCTGCCGGCAGTTTAGGAACGTCCCTAACTGTCGGCTCGGGAACGACAAAGCGCTAGTTCACTTCGACGGGTTTGGCGCCGGGATAGCGCTCCTCAAAGTCTAGGCGATACTTATTGTCATTGGTGCCCGCCACGTTGTCGCGCGACAGCGGCGCCACGATCTCATTCTTGTGGTCCGCAGGCTTGGCGTATTTCAGGCTGATCTCCCAGGCATCACAGATTGCGTCAATGCGGTGATCCAGGTCGTCGTACAGGGCGATGATGTCCTTCCAGGAGCTGTAGTTCTTGGAGCTCGTCGGGACGTCTAGGTCCTCGACGATGTCGTAATACTGCTCGATGGTGTCCTCCGTGCGCTCGGCGACGTCGGCGAGATTTTGACGGGTGGTTCGATCCTCTTCCAGATAGCTGCCGTTGAAGTTCTGCGCGCAGCCACGGACGTAGCTATCGAGGTCTTCGAGCAAGTCGTAGTATTCGCTCAGGCGACGGTAGAGGTTCTGCTCGGAGAGCGTTGCTTCGCCGCCATCCTCGTCGTCATCGTCATCATCGTCGTACAGGCTGTTGGGATCGCCGAGAGGCTTTAGGTCATCGTCGTCGACGTCATGGTGCAGCTTAGCTACCTCGGCAGTCGTCTGCGTGGCGGCGCTGTCGAAAGGCTTGATCACAAAGAAAACGACCAGGGCGATGATGATCGCCACCAGCACAACGATAACGGCGATAAGCGGCCCGGCGCCGCTCTTTTTGGGAGCGGGGGTCTGTGGCGAAGCGGGCGCGTATGCGGGAGCCGGCTGCTGTTGGGGCGAGCCGCTCGCGACGGGTATGCGCTGCGTGGTCTCGACGGCCGCGGGGCTTGCGGCGGGGTCGGGGCGATAGGCGAGGGGGTCGTCCGCCTTGGCTTGCGGCGTATCAAGGGAGCCGGTCTGCTCAAAAGCGGGCTGGCTATCGCTCGCGGTTGTTTGCTCAACGGGTGCACCGCACGAGGTGCAGAACTTGGCATTATCTGCAAGAAGCTTGCCGCACGAGGCGCAATACCGAGACATTGCCACTCCTTTCGCCACATTTCAATGCAATACGACGATTATACCCAGCGTCCAAAATTCCCCATCATAAGTTGCGGTGAAATAGGGACTGTTGGCGGTCTCGGAGCTTCAATCAGTCCCTATTTCACCGCAACTTTGGAAAGGCACTTTAGCTATTGGGGACGCACCGAGCACTGGGGTATCATGGCTTGGTTGATATATCTGCATTTACGCGCCTTGTAGGAAGGGGCTGCGCCCATGGCTTTTGAGCCCGCTCAACATAGCTTTATCACGCTCGAGGGCGTCGATGGCGCCGGCAAGTCCACGCAGGCGCGTCTGCTTGCCCGCGCTCTTGAACTCGCCGGCTACCAGGTTGTGAGCCTGCGCGAGCCGGGCGGTACCGCCATCAGCGAAAAGATCCGTGCTCTGCTGCTCGACCCCGCCAACACGGCGATGGGCGACACCTGCGAGCTGCTGCTCTACGAGGCAGCGCGTGCCCAGCTGGTGCACGAGGTCATCGCCCCCGCCCTTGCGGCCGGCAAGGTGGTCCTGTGCGACCGTTTCTACGATTCCACGACCTGCTATCAGGCGTTTGCCGATGGTCTCGACCGTCAGATGGTGCGCGACGCCAACAACCTGGCTGTCGCCGGTACGCATCCGGCGCTCACGCTCGTCTACCACATCACACCCGAGCAGGCGGCGCTACGCATGGCAGCCCGTGGCGCGGCAGATCGCATGGAGGCAAAAGGCATGGCCTTCCAAGAGCGCGTCTACCAGGGATTTTGCGCCATTGCCGCCGAGGAACCAAACCGCGTAAAGCTCATCGACGCGACCGCGTCCATCGAGGACGTCTTCGCGCAGACGGTCGAGCAGGTTCGCGCCTACGGCCTCGACATTCCGCAAGATGTCGCCGCCGCCGCGCTTGCCAAGGAGGCCGAGTAACATGGCCCCCGCTCAGGCAAGCCTGCTGGCCAAGCTCGACACCCAAGAGCGCGTGCGCGACTTTTTGACCAATGCCGTCGCCAGCGGCCGCGCATCGCACGCCTACCTGTTTTTGGGCGCGCCCGGCGCGGGCAAGCTCGACGCCGCGTGGGCGCTCGCTCAGGCCTTCCTGTGCGAGCAGGATGGCTGCGGCTCATGCGATAGCTGTGTGCGCGTCGCCCGCCATACGCACCCCGACGTGCACTATTACACGCCCGAGAGCGCCACGGGCTACCTCATCGCCCAGACCCGCGAGCTGCTCGACGACGTGCCTCTGGCGCCCATCCGTGCCAAGGCCAAGGTCTACATCATCGACCGTGCCGAGCAGCTGCGCGCCAACACCGCCAACGCACTGCTCAAAACACTCGAGGAGCCGCCCGAGGGCGTTATGTTTATCTTGCTGGGCACCTCGGCAGACGTGATGTTGCCCACCATCGTGAGCCGCTGCCAGTGCGTGCCGTTTCGGCTGGTGTCGCCCGCCGTCGCCGCGCAGGCCGTGAGCCGTGCCACTGGTCAGGATATCGCGCGTTGTCGCATGGCCGTCGCCGTGGCGGGCAGCCCCACGCGCGGCATCGAGTTCCTTAAGAGTGCCGAGCGCCAGGACGCCCGCCGTCAGATGGTCCGTGCCATCGACTCACTCATTGCCGCCGACGAGGCCGACGTGCTCAGCCGCGCCAAGTCGCTCATCGTCGCCGTTAAGGCGCCGCTCGCCGAGGTCAAGTCCACGCAGGAAAAGGTGCTCGAGCAAAACGCCGACTACCTGTCGCGTGGAGCATTGAAGCAGCTTGAGGACCGCAATAAGCGCGAGCTCAACGCGCGCGAGCGTTCGGGTATCATGGAAGCGCTGACGAGCGTGCGGACGCTCATGCGCGATGTGCTGCTGACACTTCAGGACGAGGCGGCCGACGTCGTGAACGAAGACGTGCGCGACACGATCGGTCGGCTTGCCGCTGCGACCAATGTTGCGGGTGCCACGCGGGCGCTCGAGGCAGTCGCAACCGCCGAGCGCAACATCGCCAGAAACGTTACTCCCCAGCTGGCCATCGAGGTCATGCTGTTCGATATCAGGAAGGCACTGAAATGCCGTTAGTCGTACCCGTTAAGTTTACCTACGCCTCGCGCGACCTGTGGTTCGATCCGCAGGATCTGGATATCCTCGAGGCCGATTATGCCATTTGCTCCACCGAGCGCGGAACCGAGATCGGCCTGGTCACGGCCGATCCCTTCGAGGCGCCGCAAGATGAGATCGGTCAGCCGCTCAAGCCCGTGCTGCGCGTGGCGAGCGACATCGACCTGCAGCTTGCCGACGACTTGGCCATCCAAGGCGACGAGGCGATGGTCGATTTCCGCCGTCTGGTCAAAGAGCTCGACCTCGAGATGAAGCCGGTGGGCGTCGAGTACCTGTTTGGCGGCGAGAAGGCCGTGTTCTACTTTGCGGCCGAGGAGCGCGTCGATTTTCGCCAGCTCGTCAAGGACCTGTCCTCGACGCTGCACATTCGCGTCGACATGCGCCAGATCGGCGTGCGCGACGAGACCCGCCTGGTGGGTGGCTACGCCCAGTGCGGACAGGAGCTCTGCTGCACGCGCTTTGGCGGACAGTTTGAACCCGTCTCGATTCGCATGGCAAAAGAGCAGGACCTGCCGCTCAACTCGTCCAAGATCAGCGGCGTGTGCGGCCGCCTGATGTGCTGCCTGCGTTATGAGTTCGAGGCGTACAAGGACTTTAAGAGCCGTGCGCCCAAAAAGAAAACGCTCATCGATACGCCGCTCGGCAAGGCGCGTATTCAGGAATATGACACGCCGCGTGAGCAGCTGGTGCTGCGCCTGGAGAACGGCAAGGTTTTTAAGGTCAACCTAGCCGATATGACGTGCTCGGAGGGCTGCAAAAAGAAGGCTGCCGAGCAGGGCTGCAATTGCCGCCCCGACTGCGTGACGCGTGACGTGCTCGAGCGCATCGAGTCGCCCGAGATGCGCCTGGCGCTCATGGAGCTCGACCGCGAGAACGGCGTCGACGTGGGCGATGGCCTGTCGAGCGCCGACCGTCTTGCCGGCACGTCGATGCCCAAGCGCCGTCGTCGCGATGCCGATTCCGATGCCCGCGCTGCTCAGAGCCAGGGCGAGGGCCGTGGCCGCGGAAAGGGCCGTGGTAAGGCCGAGACACCCGAGGCCGAGGAGGCCGCCGGTAGCCGTCGTCGTCGCAAGCGCGCGGGCTCGGGCGATGCTACCGAGGCTGCAGCCGCGGGCAAGAACGCCTCTCGCGAGCGCGAGGTTCAGCAACCCCAGCAGCAGAATCGCGGCGGTGGCATGAACCCCACACGACGTCGCCGCCGTCATCTGTCGAGCGAGGAGCGCGAGGACGCCTTCCGCGCCGCAGCCGCTCGCGAGGCTGGTACCGCCCCCAAGGGTGGTTCGGGTTCCGATGCGCCTGCCGACAAGGGTGGCAAGTCACGTGGCGAGGAGGAGCGCGCGCCGCGTCCGCGCCGTCGCCATTCCTCGGGCGCGCAACAGAAGCCCTCAGTGCCCTCCGTGGCCGATCAGGTCTCGGATGGCGAGGTCAAGGTCACGCGCCGTCGTCCCGGGGATGGCGGGGGAGCGGCTGCCAAGGCTTCGCGTGGCGCCGCTCGCGACGAGCGCGAGCCGCGCGAGGATCGCGGTGGCGAGGGCTCGGCCGACCAGGGTCAAAAGCGCCGTCGCCGTCGTCGTTCCCGCAAGCCGCGCCAGGATGGTGGCGAGGGCTCGACCCCGTCTTCGTCCGCACCACAACCGCCCGCCGGCGAATAACGCCCGCGAGCGGATTTAGCTCGCCTTGCCCCGAGCGCATCGGGGTATCATAGCGCCGAATCAACAACCCTCCCTGCGACCGAACGTAGGGAGGGTTGTGTCTTGAAGAGCCGTTTGAACATATTGAGCTGTCTGCAGGGTGCCGGTGCCCTACCGTTTGCGGACGAATTGCTACCGTTTGCCGAGCGGGTGGCACGCGAGGCGCTCGAGGCATTGTCGCCAACACGATGTGCCGGCTGCGAGCGCGCCGGTGCGCTTATTTGCCAAGACTGCCTGGCCGCGCTCACGCTCATCGACCCACGTCATAGCTGTACCCGATGCGGCGCCCCGTTTGGGGATTTGCTGTGCACTGAGTGTTCGGTCGAGGGCACGTCCTCGGCAATGGCGGAGGCGCTCGACCGCTGCCTGGCGTGCGCCGTCTATGCGCATCCGCTGCCGCGCATCATTAAAGCGTACAAGGACGCGGGCGAGCGACGTCTGGCTCCGTATCTGGCGGAGCTGCTCTACGACACCGCCCTGCATGCCCAGGTCGTAGCGCCCGATCGCTACGGAGGTGTGCTGTCCGGCGCGGATGCGGTGGTGTTTGTGCCTGCGACGGCGGCAGCGTTTCGGCGGCGTGGTTTTGATCATATGGAGGCCATTGCGCGCCCATTTTGCGAGCTGTCGGGTGTTCCCTTGCTCGATGCTCTCGTCAAGTACGGGCATGGCGACCAGCGCGAACTCGGTCGTGAGGAGCGCCGCGAGCGTGCCCGAGGTATGTACGAGACGGTTGAGGATGTGCACGGCCGCCGCCTGCTGCTTATCGACGACGTTATCACCACGGGTGCGACGATGGCAGCGGCTTCGGCGGAACTCAAGCGCGCCGGCGCCGCAGCAGTCGATGGCCTTGCTATCGCACGTGTTTGGTAGGGGTGGTTCAGATGGCAATAAAGATCGGGCAGCGTGGCAAGCCTGCAAGCGAGCAGCTGGCTGCTTCCGTAATTTTGACGGGTGCCTCGGCGCTGCGCATGATGCGCGCCGAGCGCCGGCAGATGGGCTACATAAGCTGGAAGGACCTTAATCCCGATGAAGAGCGCCGTGTGCTGCGCACGTCGTCGCCCTCGACCGAGGACATCTATCTTCCCGATTTGGTGCGGATTGGGGCCGCAAGCGGCGAGGTGCAAGAAGATCTGTGCTTGCTGGTGGGATCTGCGGCGCAGCGCCGCCGCATCCCTGGCGTGAGCTGGTCCGTGTGTTCCGGGTTGCCCGCCGGCTCGAGTCTAGAGGTGGAACCGGGGGTGTACAGTCTATCTCCCGAGGCCCTTTGTGTTGCCATCGCGCGCGAGGTCGGCTGCATCCAGGCGTTTGCCCTGGCCCAGGAACTGTGCTCTAAGATTTCACTGAGCGACCGCGGGAAGTATCTGCCTCCCTACACCTCGCCTGTCGTGAACAAATTGGCAAAGGACAAAGACCAGCCGCCAGATGTCGGTTACTTTGAGGTCGAGTCCGTGCTGACACCCGATCGCCTGGTAGATTACCTCGCGGCATGCAAGGGGAACGCGGCCAAGCAGCTGCGGCGTCTGTGCCCCTATCTTTCGGAAAACCTGCGCTCGCCCATGGAGTGCATCATGCTCGCTCTGTTTTCGCTTCCGTTTTCCTATGGCGGATTTGCCTGCGGTCCCTTTAAGACCGACTACAAGATCGAGTTCGATGACCGTGCGCAGGCAATCTCGGGGATGCCGCATGCAGTTTGTGATGCGTATCAGGAAACAGCCCGGTTTGACCTGGAATACAACGGTGAGCTGGGCCATTCCTCTCGGAGGGGACGTATCCATGATGAAAAGCGCAACACGGGCTTGATTACTATGGGAATCGAGGTCGCGACGGTCAACAACGAAATGCTCTGCGACATGGAAGCGATGGAAGCGCTCGCATGGCGCATCCACCAGCGTATGGGTAAGCGATATCAGAATCGCGTAGAGGCTCGCCGAAAGAGGCAAGATGCTCTGCTGAATACGCTCCGAGCGTGCTTTGGGCTCAAACCAGCGTAAAACTATGGCTTTATAGGGGGTCTGTTTATATGCTCTGTGCAAAAAACGGCAAATATGAGTACTGTTACTAGATTAGTGACAGCAAAAACAAAGAAACTTGGGCCGATAATCTGGATTCAGCGAAGAGATAATAAACGAATGTGGAATATCTTGGCGCCAAGCAGGCTGTGCGGAACTCAAAAAGGGCTCGTGAGGCGGTAATACTCTGCTACTAAATTGGTAACAGTACTCATATTTGCCGTTTTTTGCACACGGCACCCTGAGACGGGTGCCCCGGAGCTCCCCGTGGGGGAGCTCCGGGCTTCATGGGGGCACGAATGATCCGCCCCGACCTGCGAAATCTGTACTCGCGATGCGAATGACGCCCCTAACCTTAAACTTTAGCTTGAACTTAGCTATAATGCGCTTCGTTCCTACCAGGCTGTGGTTGCGGACGGACGAAATGCCCGTCCTAGTCCAAGACAGACGCGGTCAAAGGGATCCACGTAAGCGACCGCGTGCGCGCGGCGCGATCATGGCGCGTCCTAGATGTAAGCCGCACCGTCCGTTCTACTTTCTTTGGGGCAATACCGCCTCGCGGGCGAGCGGGTCAGTCGTGAAGGTGGCTGCGGCCTCCCGAGCAAACACCCCGGTGCGCAAGTGTGGGGTCAAATACCAGGTCAGCTGGTGGGAACAACCTGATATTCCGCGCAACGCACGGATTGTATACGACACAGAAGGCAGGGTAGTGGACATGGTGAGGGGCAGCTTGATGCACGCGGCTCGGTTAGGTGCTGGGACCGCAGCGGTCATCGCCGTTTTGGGCCTGAGCGGATGCGCGTTCAACCCGCTGTCTACGTTCACGACTCCCACGATCGACCAGATCGAGTACGAGACCGTCACGCCGGCGGTGTCGGACGATGCCCTGGTCACTTCCGGAACCCTGACGGTCGCCCTCGATACTTCCGATGCGCCGCAGGCCATGCAGGACGCCGACGGCGAGCTCACGGGGTATGCGGTTGACGCCGCCCGCGCCCTCGCAAGCCGCATGGGCCTTAAGGTCGCCTTTGTCGATGCGTCTTCGGCAGATTCCGCGCTCGGCGACAAAAAGGCCGATATCTTTATCGGCGAGATTAACTCCACGGACGGGGACATTAGCTCGCTCGGCACCTGCCTGTACGATGCCACTTCCGTGTTCGGTAAAACTAGCGATGGTGGGTCGCTAAGCGTTTCCACCGATACCCTTAACGCGTCTACTCTGGGTGTCCAAATGTCCTCGGCCTCGCAGGAGGCGCTTGCTAAGCAGAGCATCACCGCCAATCAAAAGACCTACTCCAACATCAACGAGTGCTTTGAGGCGCTCGAGTCGGGCGAGGTCGATTACGTGATCTGTGATTCCACGGCTGGTGGCTACCTCGCGCGTCTGATGAGCCAGATCTCCTATGTCGGTACGCTCGAGGCGCCCTCCACGCTTGGCGTCGCAGGCCTAAGCTCTAACGATGAGCTGTGCCGTGCCGCGAGCGATGCCCTCGATGGCATCACGGTCGATGGCACGCTCGAGGCAGTCCACTGCGTCTGGTACGGACAGATGCCCTATGACCTTACCGCCAAGACCGTTTCGGGGGCCAATGTGCAGGCATCCGACTCCACGTCCAACGAGACCGAGTCCTCCGATGACGACGCCTCTGATAACAACGGCGACAGCCCGTCGTCTAGCCAGGAGGGCACCATCACCGACGATGACATCAACAAGCTCAATAGCTAGTTATTGGTAGGGGTGGCGCCTGCCATACATTGAACGAGGCACTTCTTCACGGTTTCAACACGCATAGCCGGGTCTCCCTAATAGGGGAGCCCGGCTTTTCTATTTTGGTAAAAACGGCAGGTAAAAGCTGATTTCCAGGAGAAAAACTAGCTTTGCCGACGCCTTCCTATAGCGCACTTTGCCACGGAAAAGTGCGAGACTTCGGTATGCGGTATCAAGCAGTCGTTATTCGGGTCTTTGGGAAATCGCGTGATTAAATGCACGGCAATGGGTACATAGCCAGTACAGTAAGTCCCCGAGGCAGATTGGAGCCACGTATGGATATCAAGGTTTCTGGACGCAAGACGACGGTAACCGATGCTCTGCGTGCGCATGTGGATGAGAAAATCGGCGAGGCGCTCAAGGTTTTCGACATCGAGCCCATGACAGTCGACGTCGTGCTTCGTTATGAGAAGAACCCCTCGAACCCCAACCCGGCAATCGTCGAGGTCACGGCTCGTGCCCGCGGTTCGGTGATTCGCGTTGCCGAGCACGGCGCAGATATGTATGCTGCCATCGACCTCTCCGCCGATAAGGTCACCCGCCAGCTGCGCAAGTTCAAGACCAAGGTCGTGGACAACCGCCAGGGTGGTGCCAGTGCCGCGGATGTCGCGCCGGTCGAGCGCGTTGAGGATCTGGCCGACCTGCTGCTGCCCGAGGAGGACGACGACCTGCTCGTCCGCGAGAAGGTCATCGATGTCACCCCGATGACCGAGGAGCAGGCGCTGGTGCAGACCGATTTGCTGGGCCACGACTTCTACGTGTTCGAGAACGCGACGACCGGTCTCATCAATGTGGTGTATCACCGTAAGAATGGTGGATATGGCATCATCAAGCCCCGCATCGAAACACTTGACGAGTAAAATACGTTAACTTGCATGAGTTAACGGTTGGCGGCCATCCCATGCGGGTGGCCGCCTTTTTACGTAAGGAGTCGCTTTGATGGACAAGGCCGCATCCGCCGGTCATTCGAACCGTTGCCGCATCGTCGTCGATACCTGCTGCGACTTTAGCCCCGAGGTCGCCGCGAACCTCGATGTCGATATCCTGGGTTTCCCTTTCATTATCGATGGCGAGGAGCGCACAGACGACATCTGGTCGAGCATGAGCCCTAAGGAGTTCTACGACCGCATGCGCGCCGGCGCCCGCGTTTCCACCTCGGCCGTGTCGCTCGGTCGCTATATTGAGTTCTTTACCGAGTGCGCCAAAGAGGGCACGCCCACGGTCTACCTGTGCTTTACCTCGGCGCTGTCGTCGAGCTACAACTCCGCGTGCCAGGCGGCAGATGTCGTGCGCGCCGAGTATCCCAACTTTGAGCTCTACGTGGTCGACAACGCTCTGCCCTGCGCGACCGGTGCGCTCTTGGCGCTCGAGGCCGTGCGCCAGCGTTCGGCGGGACTGACCGCCAAGCAGCTGGTCGATTGGGCAAACGAGGCAAAGACCTACGTGCACGGCTACTTTACGCTCGAGAGCTTCGACGCACTGGCTGCCGGCGGCCGCATTCCTCCCGCGGCGGCGCAGCTCACGGCAAAGCTCGACGTCAAGCCCGAGCTCTCCTACGACCTGGCCGGCTCGCTGTCGCTGATCGGCGTCAACCGCGGCCGCAAGAAGGCGCTCAAGTCCATCCTCAAGTCGTTCCGCGAGAACTACGTGCCCGATCGCACCATGCCCATCGCCATCATGACGGCCGATGCCGAAAAGGATGGTGACTGGCTCGAAGCCGCCATCCGCAAGGAGGAGGGTTGCGCCGACGTCACGATCATTCGCGGCTCCGTGGGTCCCACCATCGGCTCGCACGTGGGCCCCGGCATGGTGGGCTGCGCGTTTTGGGGTAAGAACCGCGCCGACAAGGCGTCGCTTTCCGACCGTATCGCCCGCCGCGTGCGCGGTCAGTAGGCAAGCGCTGCGTCCGTAATCGCCCTCGACTCACAGCCCAAACGCTGGCACCGAGTATTCAACCTGGTAACAACACCCAACCCAAAAGGAAAGGTTTCATGGCAAACAAGCTCTCCGTCGCATTCATCGGCACCGGAATCATGGGTGCCCCCATCGCCGGCCACATTCTGGACGCCGGCTATCCCGTCACGGTCAACAACCGCACCAAGTCCAAGGCGGCGGCGCTTATCGAGCGCGGCGCCGTCTGGGCAGATACGCCGGCCGATGCCGCGGCGAACGCCGATGTCGTCTTTACCATGGTGGGCTATCCCTCCGAGGTCGAGGAACTCTACCTGGCGGGCGACGGCCTGCTCGCGTGCACTAAGCCCGGCGCGGTCTTGATCGACCTCACCACGAGCTCGCCCGAGCTTGCCCGTGACATTGCCGAGGCCGCCCAGGTTTCTGGTCGCATGGCGTTTGACTGCCCCGTCACCGGCGGCGAGTCGGGCGCTATCGCCGGTACGCTCACGGCTATCGTGGGCGCTACCGAGAACGACATCGCGCCGGTCCGCGACATCCTTGCCACCTTTGCGGCCAACATCTGCTGCTTCGACGGCGCCGGCAAGGGCCAGGCTGCCAAGCTCGCCAACCAGGTGTCGCTGGGCGCCTGCATGGTCGGCATGGCAGACGCCATGGCATTTGCCGAGCTGAGCGGCCTTGATCTGGAGAAGACCCGCCAGATGATCCTGGGCGGTACCGGCAAGTCCGGCGCCATGGAGAGCCTGGCTACCAAGGCGCTCGACGGCGACTACAAGCCCGGCTTTATGGTCGAGCACTTCATCAAGGACCTGCGCTTGGCGCTCGCCTATGCCGACGATCGCGAGCTTGCGCTGCCCGGCGCCGACGTGGCCTTTACGCTCTACGACATGCTCGATGCCATCGGTGGTGCCAAGCTGGGCACCCAGGCCATCACGGTCCTCTATAAGGAGGAGGCCGACGCCATCGCCGCCGGTCTGGACTGGTCGCAGTATCGTCCCGAAGAGCACGGTGCTCACGAGGACGGCTGCGGTTGCGGCGAGCACGGCGACGACCATGAGTGCGGTTGCGGCCACCACCATGGCGAGGACCACGAGTGCTGCGGCGGCCACGGCCATGATGATGGCCACGAGTGCTGCTGCGGCCACCATCACGGGGAGTAGCGCCCATGAGCTGGACGTTCGTGGTACTTGCGCTGGTGCTCTTTCTCTTCGCGATCTACATTGGCTTTTTGTGCGGCCAGTGGGCGTGCGAAAAGCGCGTCATCACCAAGCGCGACTACTGGATTGCCAACTTTGCGGGAGCGGCGGCAGTCATCCTGCTGACCTGGGTGTTCTCGCTGTTCCCGCTGGTGCAGTTTGCGCCGATCGGCTGGCTCGGCGGCTTTATCGCCGGCCTTAAGATGAGCTTTGGCGAGTCCGTCGGTCCGTGGCGCAAACACGACGAGGTCTTTAACGTTAACAAGGCTCACCGCGCCGCCGCCGACGCGGGCGATGCCGAGGAGCGCCGCCGTGCGCGTCGCAATGGCGCGGCCGACCGACAGCTCATCTCGGTCACCGATGACAGCAAGGGTGCTGACAAGCACGCTAAGAAATAGTAAAAAGAGGTAACTATGGCAGAAAACAAAGACGAACAGCTCACCGACGAGGAGCTGGCACAGCTCCAGCTGGCAGAGGAGAACGAGAACGCCGTCGACCGCCTGGTCCAGGAGCTCGGCTGCCCCACGCGCCGCATCCGTCAGTTTGCCGCCCGCGTGCTGCACCTGCTTGCCGAGCGCGATCCGCAGCGCGTCGTGCCCTGCGTGCCCGCGCTGATCGAGGCGCTCGACCGCCCCGAGGCTCAGACCCGCTGGGAGGCTCTCGATGCCCTGGCGGCGCTCGCCACCACCTGCCCCGAGCAGCTGGGCGATGCCTTTGAGGGCGCCGAGACCGCGCTGTTCGATGAGATTTCGTCCACGCTGCGCTATGCCGCCTTCCGCCTGCTGTGCGTGTGGGGCGCCACGAGCGTCGAGCGTTCGCGCGAGGCTTGGCCCATCCTGGACGAGGCCATCCAGTGCTACCACGGCGACCTCGAGTATCGCGACATGCTCGGTTGCCTGTACGAGTTTGGCCGGGGCGAGATTGACGCCGAGGTCGCCGAGAAGCTCGCGCTGCGCCTTAAGTTCGATGCCGAGAACGGCAAGGGTAGCTATCTCAAGGCCCGTTCGAGCGAGATTTGCGAAATGCTTGTTAAACGTTTTGGCCTGGATCTCTCCAAAAAGAAGAAGCGTGCTAGCGTAAAAAAATCTGACGACGCCGAAGACGAGGAGTAACAGATTATGGCGCACGATGTAGTCCTGATTCCTGGTGACGGTATCGGTCCCGAGATTACGCAGGCTATGCGCCGCGTGGTCGAGGCCACTGGTGTCCAGATCAACTGGAACGTCCAGGAGGCCGGTGCCGGCGTCATGGACGAGTTTGGCACGCCGCTGCCCCAACATGTGCTCGATGCGGTCGCCGAGACCAAGGTTGCTATCAAGGGCCCCATCACCACGCCGGTCGGCACGGGTTTCCGCAGCGTTAACGTCGCCCTGCGCAAGCATTTTGACCTGTACGCCTGCGTGCGCCCCTGCCTGTCGCAGCCGGGCGACGGCTCGCGCTTCCGCGACGTCGACCTGGTTATCGTGCGCGAGAACACCGAGGACCTCTATGCCGGCATCGAGTTCGATGAGGGCGCTGCCGAGGTCGAGGAGCTCTCGCAGCTCGTCGAGCGCTCGGGCCAGAAGACCTTCGCCGCGGATTCCGCCATCTCAATCAAGCCGATTTCCATCGCCAAGAGCCGCCGCATTGTGGAGTACGCTTTTGAGTACGCCCGCCGCTGCGGCCGCAAAAAGGTGACGGCCGTGCATAAGGCCAACATCATGAAGGCGACCGATGGCCTGTTCCTGCGCGTTGCGCGCGAGGTGGCCGCCAACTATCCCGATATCGAGTTCAACGACAAGATTGTCGACGCCACCTGCATGGGCCTGGTCCAGAACCCCAACGACTTCGATGTCCTGGTGCTGCCCAACCTGTACGGTGACATTGTGAGCGACCTGTGCGCCGGTCTGGTAGGTGGACTGGGTATGGCTCCGGGTTCCAACATCGGTGCCGACTGCGCCATCTTCGAGGCGACGCACGGCTCCGCGCCCGATATCGCTGGCCAGGATATCGCTAACCCCACGGCCGAGATTCTGTCCGCGGCTATGATGCTCGATCACCTGGGCGAGAACGACGCGGCCAATCGCATTCGCGCCGCCGTTTCTGCCACGCTCGACGAGGGTGAGCAGGTTACCGGCGACGTTCGTCGTGCCCAGACCGGCTCCGTTGAGGGCGCTGTGGGCACGCAGGCCTTTGCCGATGCCGTTATCGCGCACCTGGCCTAAGGCATGCAGACTGCAAACGCCTAAATAGTACTTAAGTGTTTGCGTATAACCTGAGAATCAATACGCCCGGCGCTTTGTCGGGCGTATTCTATTGCGGACTATGTTTCCTAACAAGGAGTAACTGATATGGGTCTGATTCAAAAGAAGGACGAGAAGGACGAGATCGACGGCATCCAGATCATCGAGCGCGGCGAAGGCCCCGATGGTGATGAGGAGGAGAAGATCGATCTGGTCGCCGGTACGTCTGCCGAACATATTGCCGCCGGTACGACGGCCGAGGAGGAGGACGCTCGCCTGGAGGCAAAGATCGCCGCGGACGCCGCCGACGAGAACCTCATGCCCGAGGAGCAGGACGAGGACGACGATATCCTGGGTTCCGACGAAGACGACCGCGCATCCAAGCACAAGAAGACGATGATTGCCGCCTTCGTGGTTGCAGTCGTGATCGCTGCTGTGGTCGGCTTCTTTATCGGCAACGGTGGTTTTGGCGGCAAGGGCGTCGGCTCGGCGACCCTCACCGAGGACCAGCTCGATTCGACCGTGGCAAGCTACAGCTACAACGGCAAGAAGAGCGACATCACCGCGCGCGAGGCCATTGAGAGCCAGTACAGCCTCGACACCGTCAAGGATGGCGATGGCAACTACACCGCTCCCTCTGCCGACGTCATCCTGTCCTACGTGCGCAACAAGATCCTGCTCGACGCTGCCGAGGACGAGGGCATCACCGTCTCTTCTAAGGAGATGAAGAAATACGCCGAGGATTCCATCGGCACTTCGGACTACAAGACCATGGCCACGCAGTATGGCGTGTCCAAGGACCAGGCCAAGCAGATCGTCCGCCAGTCCGCGACGCTGCAGAAGCTCTACAAGAAGAAGGTGGGCGATAGCTCCGCAAGCATGCCGACCGCTCCGACCGAGCCTGCTGACGGCAACGAGGAGACCGCGAGCAAGGACTACGCCGACTACATCATCAACCTTGCCGGTGACGAGTGGGATAGCGAGAAGGGCACTTGGAAGGACGCCGACAGCACCTACGCTAAGGCCTTTGCCGACGATGCCTTTACGGCCGATAGCGCCACCTATAAGCAGGCCATGACCGCCTACTACACTGCTTACCAGCAGTACTCTTCGCAGGCTTCGAGCGCCAGCTCCAAGTGGACCGAGTATGCTAACGGCCTCTACGCCAAGGCCAACATCAGCATCTACGGCCTGTTTGCGTAAAGAGTCGCACGGCTCATCGAGCATCTAGCCGATAGACAGCAGAAAGTCCGCCAGTACGGAAGTCGTTCTGGCGGACTTTTTGCGTTGAGGGCGTGATTGGCGGCTTAATTATGGCTATTCATCTTTAAGTCCAAAAAGGCTATCGGCTTCATCGTCGGATATATATTCCAGTACATCGCCCGGTTGGCAGTCGAGTGCCCGACATATCGCGTCAAGAGTTGAAAAACGTATGGCAGAAACCTTGCCCGTCTTAATGCGTGACATATTGACCTGGGAGATGCCCACGCGTCCCGCAAGCTCTTTGGATGAGATCTTGCGTTCGGCGAGCATGCGGTCAAGCCGCAGAATAATCATGGATTCCCCCTAGAGCAACTCGTCATCTTGTTTTTGCAGGATATACCCGTAGCGGAAGATGCTGGCAATCAGGCAAATAATCAGGCCCGCAAAGAGCATGGAGGGCTCGAATAACTGGCCGGCGAACGCATCCGTAAAGCTGCCGCCAAATCCTGAGAGTATCATTCCCGTGATTACGGCACCAAGAAGCCTCACGGCAACGCCGCCGATAAGGAATAAATGTCCTACTCGACGAAGTGTTTGGTTACATTCAAGGTCAAAGGGCCTGCCTTCCTTTTCAATGTTTAAGAAAAGCCTGCGCACGCTTAGCGCGATGGTAAGCGCGAGGCATGTCATCAAGAGGCTCCCTATGGCAGTGTGACCATCGTGTGCGACGAGCATAAGTGGGGTCTGCGCATCGGTACCGACGATAGCCAGGCACGGCCCTTCGCCGCCTTGAAGTTCTACGGATTGGAGACACGACCCTTGGGAGAGGCTAGGCAATACGAGTAGAAGGTCAATCGCAATGACTGCGAGAAGTCCCAGAGCGAGCGCCACGGTGGTGCAGATTGTGGCCCATTTGCAGATGCGAGTGAGCTTCCTCAGATCGGCTATTGCCTGTTCACGGTCGATGGCTTCATTCGATTTGGATACGTTCCAGCGGATCATAGCTCCTCCAACCAATGTCTTGGATGATACTTGTATCTTATATCATATTTAATGATAAACGATAAACAATTACAGATTAGAGTAAGTAATGTTTGTGAGACGAATAGCGAGAGCTATGGCTCATTTTGGGTGTCGGAGTTTGGCGCGCGGGGGATGAGGACAAATGTCAAAACTTCCCTTGATCGCGCAAGCGCTCCATTGTGTTTCCCTAATTCATCTGGGAAAACGACTGCAAACGATTGCAAGTAACCGGTGAACGGTCGAAAACTACCGTTCACCGATAATCTCAAAACTGGTTCTAACTGGTATTAAGTCAAAAAGACCAATTCACATATCTTCACAATGACCTGCAATTTTTCTACACGCTATTTTTAGCCGCCCTGCGTTGTTTAGACACAGGAAAAGATCCGATCTTTTGCCAAAGCATTTCGGAACGGTTTCAAAACCGCAGGTAGAAGTGTTAACGACCGGTAAACGGTCGATTTATCACCGTGAGCGGTGCAAAAACGTTTTACCGTATGAATCAACGAAAGCGACCTCTTCTGGGGTGATATAGTGACAACAACACGTCACGTGGTTACTACCAGTTTAGAAACCACTGGTCTTCAAAGTACGCTTTCTAAGAAGCTTTAAGGGCGAGCGCCCGCTGGCTTCCGAAAATCATCGGACTCAGATCGTACACACCTTCGGAAGGGAAATTTGAATGGTTGGCTTTATTCTTACCGGTCATGGACAGTTCGCACCCGGCCTCGCAAGCGCTATCGCTATGGTTGCTGGCGACCAGCCCGCTTTTACCGTCGTTCCTTTTGAGGGCGACCAGGCTGCTTCCTACGGTGAGGATCTCCGCGCCGCTATTACCGCCATGCGCGAGGAGTGCGATGGCGTGCTCGTCTTTACCGACCTGCTTGGTGGCACCCCGTTCAACCAGGCGATGATGATTGCCCAGGATGTCGACAACGTCGAGGTTCTGACCGGCACCAACCTTCCCATGGTTATTGAGCTTCTGTTCCTCCGCGGCAACGCCACGCTCGCCGAGCTTGGCGAGCAGGCCGTGACCGTTGGCCAGACGGGCATCACCGCCCAGACGGTCGCATCCGTTGCCGGCTCCGACGAAGAGGATATCTTCGGCGACGAGGACGGCATCTAATGGCCGATTTCGGAGCCAACGTCCTGAGCTCCTCGGTCGCCCTTTTAGGCCTGCTTGTCATCATGGGCTTGATTTACACCATCTGGTCGCAAATCAACATGAAGAAGAAGCAGAAGTACTTCAAGGAGCTGCACACCGAGCTCAAGCCGGGTCAAGAGGTTCTTTTCGCCGGCGGTATCTACGGAACCGTCAAAGGCATCGAAGGCGAGAAGGTCCAGATCAAAGTCCGATCCGGAGCCGTCGTAGATGTTTCGCGTTACGCGATTCAGGAGATCAAGTAACTGTCGTCAGCAAATAACGAAAGGAAGCTGATCAACATGGCAGAACCCAACATTCTTCTTACCCGCATCGATAACCGACTGGTTCATGGTCAGGTTGCCACCCAGTGGAACTCCACCCTGGGCTCCAACCTCATCCTCGTCGCCAACGACGACGTGGCGTCCAACACCATGCGCCAGAACCTCATGAAGATGGCCGCTCCCGCCGGCGTCGCTACGCGTTTCTTCTCTCTGCAGAAGACCATCGACGTCATTGGCAAGGCGAGCCCGCGCCAGAAGATCTTCATCGTGGCCGAAACACCGGAAGACGTGCTTACGCTCGTCAAGGGCGGTGTGCCTATAAAGAAGGTAAACATCGGCAACATGCACATGTCGGAAGGAAAGCGCCAAGTCGCCACCTCCGTCGCAGTTAACGACGAGGATGTCGCTGCGTTTAAAGAGCTGCAGGAATTGGGGGTGGAGTTGGAGATCAGGCGCGTTCCGAGCACGCCTGTTGAGGACACGAGCAAGCTCTTCTCGTAATCCTCGTGATCCACGTTGTCAGGAGTGAAACCCTGACGTTCTGTACGTGAAATCCAAAGTGCGTACATACATTTTGAAAGGAGGAGCAAGATGGAATACTCGATCATCCAGATCGCTCTGGTCTTCGTCGTCACGTTCATCGCGGCAATCGACCAGTTTGACTTCCTCGAGTCTCTCTATCAGCCCATCGTCACCGGCGCCGTCATCGGTCTTATCCTTGGCGACCTCAACACCGGTCTTCTCGTGGGTGGTACCTATCAGCTCATGACGATCGGCAACATGCCGATCGGAGGCGCTCAGCCGCCTAACGCCGTCATCGGCGGCATCATGGCAGCCATTCTCGCTATCGCCACGGGCCTCGAGCCCAACGCGGCAGTCGGTCTCGCCATTCCGTTCGCTCTGCTTGGCCAGCTCGGCGTTACCCTGGTCTTCACGCTTATGTCCCCGCTTATGTCCACGGCCGATAACATGGCTCACAACGCGGACACCAAGGGCATCGAGCGCCTGAACTACTTCGCCATGGCTCTGCTCGGCCTGATCTTCGCTGTCGTCGTCACCCTGTTCTTCATCGCTGGCGCTACCATTGGTCAGACCATCGCTTCCGCCATCCCGACTTGGCTGCAGACCGGTCTGTCCGCTGCAGGCGGCATGATGCGCTTCGTCGGCTTCGCCGTCCTGCTCAAGGTTATGATGAACCGCGATATGTGGGGCTTCTTCCTCATGGGCTTTGGCCTCGCGCTCATCACCGTTGCCAACGATTCGCTGGCAACCCCTGCTCTGCTCATCCTCGCTCTCATCGGCTTCGGCATCGCTTTCTGGGACTTCCAGCAGCAGACCGAGCTGAAGGGTGCAGCTGTTTCTGACGGAGGTGACTTCGAAGATGGCATCTAATGAGTATGTGATCCCGGAGCACTACGAGGATCTCACTCCTGCTCCGCAGCTCGACCAGAAGACCCTCAACAAGATGGCTTGGCGCTCCTGCTTCCTGCAGGCATCGTTCAACTACGAGCGCATGCAGGCCGCTGGCTGGCTCTACTCCATCATCCCCGGTCTGGAGAAGATCCACACCAACAAGAACGACCTCGCGGCTTCCATGAGCCACAACCTGGAGTTCTTCAACACCCACCCGTTCCTTGTCACCTTTGTTATGGGCATCGTGCTTTCGCTCGAGCAGAACAAGGTTGACATCCCCACGATCCGCGCCGTCCGCGTCGCCGCAATGGGCCCGCTCGGTGGTATCGGTGACGCCCTGTTCTGGCTGACGCTCGTGCCTATCACGGCCGGCATCACCTCCAACATGGCCATCAACGGCAACGCCGCTGCACCGATCATCTTCCTGGTGATCTTCAACGTCGTCCAGTTCGCTCTGCGCTTCTGGCTCATGAACTGGTCCTACAAGCTTGGCACCAGCGCTATTGACGCTCTGACCGCCAACATGCAGGCCTTCACACGTGCCGCTTCCATCATGGGCGTCTTCGTCGTCGGTTGCCTGGTCGTCACCATGGGTGGCACCCAGATCAACCTCCAGATCCCCAACGGCACCACCCGTGGTCTCTCCGCTACTACCGTGATCGTCTCCGAGAAGGAGGCCGAGAACTTCACCGGTATGGAGGGCATCGATACCGAGACCGCTGAGGCCGGTACCATCGCCATGACCGATAAGGACGGCAACGCCCTTACCGCTTCCGATGCCGACGGCAACGCTGTCGAGTGCGGCGTCACCGATCTGGGTAACGGCATGGAGTCCGTGACCTACGGCACCGTTACCGAGGATCCGGTCAACTTCTCTGTTGCCGACACCCTCAACACCATCGTCCCGAAGCTCGTCCCGCTTATGCTTACGCTGCTGCTTTACTACATGTTCGCTAAGCACAGCTGGACCCCGACCAAGGGCATTCTCCTGCTCTTCGTCCTTGGCATCCTGGGCGCTGGCCCGCTTGGTCTCTGGCCGAGCATCTGGTAAGGCTCTAGCTTGAGGGGTGTGTCCCTACGCGGCTCACACCCCGACCCCTTAAGCCATGTGTATGTTAAAAGCCGCGTGCTCGAAAGAGCGCGCGGCTTTTGTTTTCTTAATGATTCGGGTGTGGCAGACAGATAATGCATAACACCCTAGGTAGTTAGCCGAATTCGAGCAAAAGGGAGGATAGGATGGCGATCGGAGCGCGTAAGCAACCGCTGTACGATCAGCTGGTCGATATTCTGACCGAAAAGATTGACCATGAATATCGCGCCGGTGACATGATTCCTTCCGAGCGCGAACTTTCGGAGCGCTATGGTCTCTCGCGCACTACGGTACGCCTGGCTCTGCAGGAACTGGAGCGTTTAGGACTGGTGGTTCGGCAGCACGGTCGCGGTACCTTTGTGACCGACCGTTCGGCAAAAGCAACCAATCTTATGCAGTCCTACAGCTTTACCGAGCAGATGCGCGCGATGGGTCGAGAACCCGAGACCACGATTCTCGAGTTTTGCGAGATGGAGGCCGATAAGAATCTGGCCGAGCATATGGGATTGCGCATCGGTGATCGCATTTTTAAGCTCAAGCGTCTTCGCTCTGCCGACAACATGCCCATGATGGTCGAACGCAGCTATCTACCGGTTCGTCAATTTCTGTCCCTAAAGCGACCGCTGCTGGAGCGTAAGCCGCTTTACGATGTGATTGAGCAGGACTTTCAGCAAAAGATTCGCGTGGCCGAAGAGGAGTTCTATGCGAGCATAGCCCGTCCCACCGATGCCCACCTTTTGGGAATTGTCGAGGGCTCGCCTGTGCTCGATTTGGTCAGGACTACGTATAACGAGTCAAACGAGGTAGTGGAGTACACACTTTCGGTTGCTCGTGCCGATCAGTTTAAATACAAGGTTTACCACCAGCGCAGTAACTAGTGCTCGCATCGTTTCCATATGGTGATTCTTTGCATTTAACTGGTTACTACCAGATAACCAACCGAAGTGTATAATTGCACGTCAGAGGATTACTTCTAGAGAGAGGTATTAGAAATGTTCGAGAAGAGTGTCGAGGAGCTCACCGAGCTCGGCGCCCAGATCACCACGGCCGAGATTGCTCAGCAGCCCGAGCTTTGGCGTGATACGCTCAACATCTATCGCGAGAACAAGGAGGCCATCGAGGCCTTCCTGGCCGAGGCTCGCGCTATGGGCGAGGGTCGTCTGTCCGTTGTCTTCACCGGTGCCGGTACGTCCGACTACGTTGGCGATACCTGCGCCCCGTACCTGCGTCACGCTGGCAACACTGATCTCTACGACTTTAAGCCCATCGCCACGACCGACATCGTGAGCGCCCCGCGCGACTTCCTGCGCGCCGAGGATCCCACGCTCGTGGTTTCCTTTGCCCGCTCTGGCAACAGCCCCGAGAGCCTTGCCGCCGTTGCCGTTGCCAAGGAGCTCGTCCACAACGTCAAGTTCCTCAACATCACCTGCGCTCCCGAGGGCAAGCTTGCCGTCGAGTCTGCCGATGATCCCAATGCGCTGACGCTGCTCATTCCGCGCGCCAACGACAAGGGCTTCGCCATGACCGGTTCTTATTCCTGCATGACCCTGCTCTCCACCCTTATTTTCGACACTGCCTCTGACGAGCAGAAGGCCGAGTGGGTCGAGACGATTGCCAAGATGGGCGAGGAGGTCATCTCCCGTGAGCCCGAGATCGCCGATTACCTGGCTGGCGATTTCAACCGCGTGACCTACTTGGGTTCTGGCTCCTTCGGTGGCCTTGCTCAGGAGAGCCAGCTCAAGATCCTCGAGCTCGCTCACGGTCTGGTCGCTACTTCCTACGACACCTCCATGGGCTATCGTCACGGACCTAAGTCCTTCGTCGACGATAAGACGCTCGTCTTCGTGTTCGTCAACAACGACGCCTACACCCGTCAGTACGACATCGACATCCTCAACGAGATCGGTGGCGACGAGATCGCTCAGCACACCATCGCCGTTCAGCAGGAAGGTGCCACCGTCTATGAGGGTGAGTCCTTCACCTTTAAGGGCTACGAGGCACTTCCCGAGGGTTACCTTGCTCTGCCGTTCGTGATGTTTGCCCAGGCTATCAGCCTGCTCAACTCCGTCCGCGTGGGCAACACGCCCGATACGCCGAGCCCCACCGGCACGGTCAACCGCGTGGTTAAGGGCGTGACGATTCACCCCTTCACCGCTTAATCGCGTCCCCCTGTAAGGGCGCCCGTCCGCTCATAACGGCGGGCGGGCGCTTTTTGTTTTACGTGAGCTGGGTATAAGCATTACCACAGTCAACTGCTTTAGAAGCGAGGAGTGCATATGAGCACGTACGCAATTAAGGCTGACAAGTTCTTCTTGCCGGCAGGCCCGCAACTGGGCGGCTATCTTATGGTCGAGGATGGCGTTTTTGGCGCCTGGCAGGCCGACGAGCCCTCTTGCGAGATTAAGGACTACACGGGATCGTGGATCGCACCGGGTATGGTCGATACTCACATCCATGGCTTCTACAACCACTCAACTACCGATAACGATCCCGAGGGCATCGATATCAGCTCAACCGAGCTCGCCCGTCGCGGTACCACCAGCTGGCTGCCCACGACGTTCACCGATGGCGTCGAACAGATCAAGGACGCCTGCGCTGCTATCGCCAAGGCGGACGAGGGCCGCGGCCCCGACTTCTGCGGTGCCCGCATTCAGGGCATCTACCTGGAGGGCCCCTTCTTTACCATGAAGCACGTGGGCGCGCAGAACCCCGCTTACCTGATTGACCCCTCCGAGGAGGTTTTCGACCAGTGGCAGGAGGCTGCGGGCGGTCGCATCGTTAAGAGCGCCATGGCCGCCGAGCGCGACGGTGCCGCTGCTTATGCGGCTGCTCTGAACGCCAAGGGCGTGGTGACCAGCATCGGTCACTCCGACGCCACCTACGATGAGTGCATCGCCGCTATCAATGCCGGTGCCAGCTGCTTTACGCATACCTATAACGGCCAGCGCGGTCTGCATCACCGTGAGCCCGGTGTCGTGGGTGCTGCCATGTCCACGCCCGAGACCTACGCCGAGATCATCTGTGACGGCAAGCACGTAAACCCTGCCGCCATCAAGGCACTGCTGCAGGCAAAGGGCTGGCAGCACACGGTGCTCATCACCGACTGCCTGGGCTGCGGCGGCATGCCCGAGGGCAGCTACACCAGTGGTGGCATGGACGTCATCATGAAGGACAACCTGTGCTGGCTCGCCGACGGCAAAAGCATTGCCGGCTCGGTGCTCACGCTTGCCCAGGGCGTCAAGAACATTGTCGATTGGGGCATCGCCAGCGCTGATATCGCCATTCGCATGGCAACCGAGGTGCCGGCTCGCTCTGCGCACATCGAGGATAAGTGCGGCAGCATCATGCCGGGTCGCGACGCCGACTTTGTCGTGTTCGACCATGAGCTCACCCTCGTCGAGACGTATGTTGGCGGCCAGAGCGTCGGCAACGCCTTTACCGATTAACGATAGAAAAAGACGGCGGGCCCGAATCTGCTCGGACCCGCCGTATGGGTTAAACGCTCAAAAGCACCTTAACAGTTACAGCTTGTTAACGATCTTCTTTGCCGTGCGCTTGACGCCGGCCACAAGACCCCCCGCGGGATGCTCCTTTTCGTATGCTAGACGCTTCTCGCGCTTGGCGTACTCTTCGACGATGATGTCGCCATACTCGTCTTCGATCTTGTCGAAGAAGTCGACGGCGCCCTTAATTTCCTCAGCGGTCGGGTGTCCCTTCTGGACGCCGCCGGTGAGTTTGAACGGCCCCCACGTATCAAAGCCGGGACAGCCGTAGACGCCCATAAAGATGGCCTGCCTCATGCGGCAGATGCCATCGATATCCTTGCCGTACCACTTGTTTTTGCCACCGTAGGTCATAAGGCCAAACACCTTGTCCTGCGGCTGCAGCACGTTCGTGAGCACGCGTGCCATGTCCTTGTCGATCTCGGAGTAATAGATGCCCGTGGCGACACCGATCAGATGGTATTCGTGCAGGTCGGGGTACTCGTTTTTACCGAGTGACTTCACGTCGAGGGTATCGATCTCGGGGTGCGCCTCGACGATGGCGTCCACGAGCTTTTTCGTATTGCCGTGGTGGTGTGAGGCATAAAGGATGATGGTTCGCATAAGAAGGCCTTTCAGCTGTAATTGCATCAATGTCTGTATGGTACCCCGTTGCATGGCTGGGAAACCGGACGCATCGATGAACGTGCGGGTTTGTCCTTTGGTCAGGGCCGAGACGGGTTCTTGCGAGCAAAAAGCAGTTGTTCGAAAGGATGGACAATGGAATACGCTCTCTCCAACGATTCGATTTCTATCAAGGTCTCCACGGCCGGTGGTTCGTTTACCTCGATTGAGGCTGGAGGTCGCGAGTACTTGTGGCAGGGCGATCCCGCCGTGTGGTCCGGCCAGGCACCGATTTGCTTCCCGATTTGCGGAGGTTTGCGCGATAACAGCGCCATGACGTTTGCCGGACATCATGTGAAGCTCGCCCGCCATGGGTTTGCGCGCAAACAGGAGTGGAAGCTGCTGAGCCAGAGCGAGAACGAGCTGGCGATGTGCCTGGCTTCGGAGGATAACGCCGCGCTGCTGAGCGATTATCCGTATCCGTTTAAGCTTGTCGCCCGCTATACGCTCGAGGACGCCGCCGTGCGCGTCTCCTATGAGGTTACCAACGAGGGCACCGAGGACATGCCTTTCTTTATCGGTGGACACCCCGGCTTTAGGTGCCCGCTCGATGAGGGCGAGGCCTATACGGACTACGAGTTGCGTTTTGAGAAAGACGAGGCTGCTGAGCTTTGCGCTGCCGTCCCCTCGACTGGCTTGATTGACGTGACCAACCGCTCCAAGAACCCCATGGTGGGAAAGACGCTGCCTCTGTCACATGAGCTCTTCGATTTTGCGGAGACCATCTTTGACGTGCTCGAGAGCCGTCAGGTCACGCTTTCCAAAAAGGGCGAGGACAAGGGTGTTCGCCTGAGCTTTGAGGGCTTCCCGTACCTCATTGTGTGGAGCAAGCCCGAGGGTGATTTTGTGGCAGTTGAGCCCTGGGGCGGTCTTTCGACCTGCTCCGATGAGGACGACGTGCTTGAGCACAAGCGCGGCTGCCTTATCGCCAAGCCCAAAGAAACCATCGTGCGCTCGTTCACAATCGAGATTCTGTAGTCGCATGTAGCCAATTCGTTTTGCAAGGCATAAGGAGCCTGCGAGATAAGGAGCTAGAAATGATCCTCACCGTTACGATGAACCCGTCCGTCGATACGCGCTATCAGCTCGATGAGCTCATTATCGACGACGTCAACCGCGTGACGCCCGAAAAGACCGCCGGCGGTAAGGGCCTCAACGTGGCCCGCGTCCTGGGCCAGCTGGGCGACGATGTCGTGGCAACCGGCTTGCTTGGTGGTCATATGGGCGCCTATATGGCCGAGCTCATGGATGCTAACGGCATTAAGAATGATTTTGTGCCCATCAAGGGCGAGACTCGCATTTGTCTCAACATCCTCCACGCCGGCAACCAGACCGAGCTGCTCGAGAGCGGCCCGACGATTGCCCCCGAGGAGCTCGATGCCTTTACCGCCAAGTTCGCCGAGCTTGCGAGCAAGGCCGATGTCGTTACCATCTCGGGTTCGCTGCCCCGCGGCGTCGAGGCGGACTACTACGCTAAGATCACGGGCATTGCAGAGAACGCCGGCGCCAAGGTGCTGCTCGATACCTCGGGCGCCTCGCTCGAGGCTGCGCTCAAGTCCGAGGTCAAGCCTGAGCTGGTTAAGCCTAACCTGACCGAAATTAACGGCCTTCTGGGCACGAGCTTTACCACCGACGATGTGGACGAGCTACGTTCCGCGCTCGCCTCTGACGCCCGCTTCTCCGATATCCCCTGGGTCGTCGTATCTATGGGCGCTGCCGGCTCCGTTGGTTTCCATAACGGCCGTGCGTTCCGCGCCAAGACCCCCGATATCCCCGCCGTTAACGCTACGGGCTCTGGCGATTCGACCATTGCCGGCTTCGCACATGCGATTGCTGCCGGAGCCGACGACGAGACGGTGCTGCGTACCGCCAACACCTGCGGCAAACTCAATGCCATGGATCCCATGACTGGCCACTTGGTTATGGATCGTTGGGACGAGGTTTACAACGGCGTTGTCGTGACCGAGCTGTAGGAGCTTGTGCTGCGGCCCCGGCATCGGTTGCCAGCTCATGTCGACGACAAGTGCAGTAGCATTATGCCGGGGCGCGACGCCGACACTGTCGTGTTCAATCCCGACCTTACCCTGGTCGAGACGCATGTGGGTGGCAACAGCGTCGGTAATGCGTTTGCCGAGTAGCCGCCAAAGAAACGATCCGAGAGGGGATTTAGATGATTTACGGTGCATTGGGCGATATCGAGGAGTACCGTGGAATGCTCAAGGGCCTCGACGTGCTGATCGACTGGCTCGAGGAGAACGATCCGGCGAAGCTCGAGGTCGGCAGCCATCCGATTCTGGGCGACAAGGTCTTTGCGAACGTCATGGCTCCCGCGACGCGTCCCGAAGCCGAGGCTCACTATGAGACGCATCAGCGCTATCACGACCTGCAGATCGACGTCGAGGGTCGCGAGGCCTTTAAGGTTGCCACGGGCAGCCTGACGCTGGTTCAGGAGTTTGACGAGAAGGACGACTACGATCTGGTCGATTCCGACGCCTCGATCGCCGGCGATCTTGCTGACGACAAGTTTGCGCTGTTTGTTGCCGGCGAGCCTCACATGCCCACGCTCGAGTTCCAGGGCGATGGCGCGCAGCCGGTCAAGAAGATTTGCTTTAAGCTGCTTGCAGATGCTTACTGGGAGGAGTAGCGCGCTGCTCGGCTGAGCTGTTCGTGTTGCGAGCGTTATCCCTTGGGGGAGCTCGCTTGGGCCCCGCTGAACGCGGTTCCTTTGGGGATTGCGGTTGGCGGGGCTTTTGTTGAGTAGGAGAGTTTCCGGCGGCGTTGTGCTTGGATTGGCGGAAGCGCGCCCGAAATCAGCAACAAAAAAGCCGCCCGAAGGCGGCTATCTTGTGCAATGGAGCCAGCGACCGGGCTCGAACCGGTGACCCCCGCTTTACGAGAGCGGTGCTCTACCAACTGAGCTACGCTGGCGACCATGTGATGGCGCAACTGAGGCGTCAACGGCTGTCTATGATACGGGACATCGCAAATCCGCGCAAGTGTTCTGACGGCTTTTCTCACTTTAAATGCACTAATATTGGAGACGCGATGTCTTGCTCTTACGGGTCTCAAACAGAATGGGGCAGCGATGACTCAACCCAAGATTCTTCTCGCACGCATCGACGACCGTTTCATTTACGGACAAGACGTTGAGCTGTGGAACGAAGCCGTGGGTTCCAACCTTGTCCTAATCGTCAACGATGAGATCGCGGCAGATTCGCGCCAATGGGCACCCATGAGGGTGGCGGCGCCAGAAGGCGTTTGGACGCGGTTTTTCTCGGTGCAAAGGACCATCGACGTCATTCATACCGCAACGCCTCGCCAATTGATTCTGATCATGGTGGCCTCACCCTCCGATGCGCTCGCGCTGGTTAAGGGCGGTGTGCCGATCACCAAGATCAGCATTGGTCATATGCAGGCAGGGGAGGGCAAGCGTCCCGCAACGCCCGCAGTTGCCGTAGACGACACAGACGTCGCTGTTCTCAGAGAGCTGCAAAAGCTCGGCATAGAACTAGAAATCCGCTATCTCCCCAGTTCCGCCCCCGACCCCATCGGCAATCTGTTCAACTGATCCCTTGGGGACGGAGGAAAACGGATCATTTTGCCTTCGTAGGGGATCTGTGTGGCGCTGTCCGCCAAAACTATGCCGGTTTACTACGATGAATTGCTTATCGCCGAGCATGCCAAATTTGCAGAGAATAAAACCGCAGGTAGACGAGTTGCTAATTTTTTATAAACCAGCGCGTGGTCGGACATAGTGGGTTCATCGTAGTAATTCGGCATAGTTTTGTTATGTCACCAATTCGGTGGCATCGAAAAGAAGGATTTAGGCATGAAGCAGCGCCCGTCGGCGGTGGTGCCGGCGGGCGTTGCTGTGCGAGATGTCGCGTTGTGGGCCTAGTGCCTCATAAAGTGGTATTCGATCATATTGCTGTAGGGGTGACCCGGACCCACAATGCCCTGCGGGAACAGCGGCTGGTGCGGCGTGTCGGGGTACATCTCGGCCTCGAGGGCAAAGCCGGCGCCCCAGCCATAGTTGGCATCGTCCTTGGCGTGCTCGTCGCCCAGCCAGTTGCCGGTGTAGAGTTGCACGCCCGGGGCGGTGGTGTAGTAGTCCAGCTCACGACCGGTCCACATCTCCTCGACATGTAGGGCGCGACGCAGGTTGCGGCCGTACTGATAGCCATCGATGCACAGGCAGTGATCGTAGCCACGGGCCTGCTTAATCTGCGGGTCGTCGGCCTCCATGCCGGGTGCGACGGGGCGCAGCTCGCGAAAGTCAAACGGTGTTCCCTCGACCGGAGCGATTTCGCCGGTGGGGATGTTCTGCTCGTTAATGGGCAAGTAGTGGGCAGCGTTGGCGATAAAGAAGTGCTCACAGTCCATGCCGGCGTTATGGCCGGCAAGGTTAAAGTACGTGTGGTTGGTCATGGACACGTAGGTGGCGCGGTCGCTCTCGCAACCATACTCGATGCGGAAGACTCCGGTGCGCGTAACGGTAAACACAGCCGTAAAGATTCGGTTGCCGGGCAGGCCCAGCTCGCCATCCTTAAGCGAGGTGGTCATGCGCACGGCGTTGTGAGTCTCGTCGAGCTCAACGTCCCATACGCGCTTGTGCAGACCATGCTCAAGATCGCTGTGCAGGTTGTTGACGCCTTCGTTGGCCGGCATATGCCAGTCCGTGCCGTCGATGGTGATCGTGGCGCCCGCGGTGCGGTTTGCCACGGGGCCGATGGTCGCGCCAAAGCAGGCGGGGTTGTCAAAGTAATCCTCGAGCTTATCGAAGCCCAGCACCACATCGCGCACGTTGCCGGGAATGTCGGGCACATCGATACCCAGCACGGTGGCGCCATAGTCCATAATGCGAACGCAGATCTCGGGCCCGTTGAGGGTGTAACGATGAACGGGGGTACCGCACGGCGCGGTGCCGAAAAGCTCGGAAGTGATCATTTGGTTCCTAACATCGAGGTATTTCCGACAAACTGTAGCGCGAACAGGTGAGATTATCACTACACCCCACTAAAGCAGGGGGTATTTTTCTCAAAAAAGTGATGATTGGAGCTGTGCTGGCGTTGATTTTTGACGCGCACGAGTCTGATACAATTTGTTCGTTACTGTTTGAATGATATGTGCGCAAAGAACGGCGAGGATTCATCGTGATTAAGGCGGAGCGACAGGATAAGGTTCGTCAGCTGCTCGAGGAACAGGGCACGGTCTCGGTCAAGGAGATCTCGGACGCACTGGGCGTCTCGGATATGACGATCCGCCGCGATCTTGAGGAGCTTGCGAGCCTAGGTGAGATTGAGCGCGTGCACGGTGGAGCCCGTAGCGCGCAGGGCCGTCCACATGCTATGTTGCGCCACGAGTATTCGCACAGCGAAAAGCGTACCAAGCATGCCGAGGAAAAGCTGCAGATCGCGCGCCGCGCCGTTGAGCTCATCGAGGAGGGCTCGACCATCTTTTTGGGTACGGGCACCACGGTTGAGCAGATGGCCTCGATGCTGCCGGCGTTTCGCCTGCGCATCGTGACCAATTCGCTTTCGGTGTTTAACTTGCTTGAGGCGCGCGAAGACTGCGACCTGTGCCTCGTGGGCGGCATGTACCGTCGCCGCACCGCCGCTTTTGTGGGACCAACGGCCGAGGATACCCTGCGTGCGTTGGGCATCGACGCGGCGTTTATCGGCGCCAACGGCATTCTGGATGGCGATGTGTCTACGTCCAATATGGACGAGGGCCGTATCCAGCAGCTCGCCTTTAGCAAGGCAGACTCGCGCTACTTGATCGCCGATTCAAGCAAGATCGGCAAGCGCGACTTCTACACCTTCTGCCGCCTGGACAGCTTGGACGCCGTGGTGTGCGAGCCGGGCATCGCCGCCGAGAATCGCGCCGCCATCGAGGAACACACGCAGGTCATCTGCTAGCTTAGGTATTACAGATCTAGATATTTCGAACCGGGTGCCCCCGTTCATCTCAATCTGTAACAATTGGGGCCGAAAATCCCTGCTAGATGTTACAAATCGAGACAAACGGCCTGCTCGGGTCGAGCCAAAACAAAAAAGCCGCATGCGAACCCGTGGAGGGATTCGCATGCGGCCGACAGGGGGTATGCGGCTTGAATTAGGCCATGAGCAGGCCGGTCTCCGCGACGTTCTTGTACCAGTACGCGCTCGCCTTGGGATAGCGCTTCTGGGTCTCGAAGTCGATGTAGAACAGGCCGTAGCGCTTGTTGTAGCCGTTGGTCCAGGAGAACTGGTCCTGCAGCGACCACACAAAGTAACCGTCGACGTTTACGCCGCCGTCGATTGCCTTGAGGACCCATGCGAGATGCTGACGCATATAGTCGATGCGAGGGGCGTCGTCGATAAAGCCGTCCTCGAAGTCGTCCTTATAGCCCATGCCGTTCTCGGTGATGTAGATCTTCTTGTAGTTGGGGTAATCGTTCTTAATGCGGAGCAGCAGGTCGTAGAGGCCCTCGGGATAGATGATCCAGTCCCAATCGGTGGTGGGTACGCCTTCGCGCACGCATGACTCGCCCACGCCCTTGAGGAACCAGCGCGAGGAGCCCTTGTCGCCGGTGCCATTGTGGTTGATGTCGTTTTCGCCCTCGGCGGCACGCAGGAACTGGCACTTGTAGGTGTTGACGCCCAGGCAATCGTTGTAGGGGAGCGCGGCGGTCAGCGCGGCGATGTCCTCGTCGCGGACGTCGAGCTCGCCGCCGGCGATATGGGCCAGCTTGGTCGCGGCCTCCATGGTGTCGGCTGCATAGTGGCCGCGGAAGGTGGCGTCGAGTACCCAGCGGTTGTTGATGACGTCGGCCATACGAGCCGCCTCGCAGTCGGCAGCGCTGTTGGGATCGAGGGGATACTTGGGCTCCAGGTTCTGGACAATGCCGATCTCGCCCTCAAAGCCGCCCTCATGGAAGGCGACGACAGCCTTGGCGTGGGCCACCATCATGTTGTGCATGAGCTGGAAGGCCTTGTCCAGGCGGTACTTCTCGCCGTGCGGCCAGTTGCCGACGATAAAGCTGCCCTCGGCGGTTGCGGGAATCTCGTTAAAGGTAAACCAGTGCTTGACCTCGGTGAACTCGGCAAAGCAGAACTTGGCGTACTCGACGAAGGCGTCGATGGTCGTGCGCGTCAGGAAACCCTCGCCGCCGTTCTGGTAAAAGGCCTCGGGCGTATCGAAGTGATCGAGCGTGACATAGGGGATAACGCCAGCTTTGTTGCAGGTGGCGAAAAGCTCGTGATAGAAAGCGACACCCTCGGGGTTAATCTCGCCGGTGCCACTGGGGAAGATGCGGCTCCAAGCGATGGAGACGCGAATGCCGTTAATGCCGAAGCGCTGGCACAAGTCGATATCGACCGGATATTTGTTGTAGAAGTCGCTTGCGGGGTCGGGGGAGAAGCGACCCTGAGCAGCCAGGAAATCGTCCCAGGGCACTTTGCCCTTGCCGTGCGTGCGGGTCTCACCCTCAACCTGGTAAGCGGCGGTGGCGCCGCCAAACACAAAGCCGTCGGGGAACTGCATGGGGTTGGTCATGAGTCATCCTTTCTGTGGGATACGAATAGGGAGAGGTGCCCGAACTGGGGATCCGGGCACCAACAGAGGGAGGAACTAGTCGAGGTTCTCGCGGAGCCACTTGATGGCGCCAGCGGGGTCGCGAGTAAGGTCGATATATTCCTTACCGCGCGGGGCGAGCAGCTTAATGCCCAGACGATCGGTGTCGGCCTTCATGTCGTTGTAGTAGCTACGAACCTGCGGAGCGAGCACGATGACGTCGTACTGATCCATGATGGCAGTGTGCTGGCCATAGGCGCCTGCGGAGGAAGCGATGTTCTCTCCGGTCTGTGCGGCACCTTCCTTGATGGCGTTGGCAAGCATGGCAGAGGTGCCGGCGCCGGCGCACAGGACGAGGACCTTCAGGCCATCGACATCCTTCTTGGCGGATGCATCGGCAGCGGGCTCGGGCTGATCGGCGACAGGCTTGCTGTCGGCGGCGGCAACGGTCGTCTCGACGGAAGCGGTGGCCTGCTCGACAGCGGGCGTAGAGGCGTTGGCGGCGACGGAAGCGGCACCATCGGACTCGAGTCCCAGCTCGGCGGCGCGCTCGGCCTCCTGGTCGCAGAGCAGCTTATCGTATGCCTTCAAGAACGGCAGGTAGATGATGGCGTCCAGCAAGATGATGATCGCGACAAATACCAGGGCGATAAGCTGGAAGTTCGTGGTGATGAAGATGCCGATGGGGGCAGGGGTAGCCCAAGGCACCACGAAGGAGAAGCCGTTCATACCCACATTGTCGATAAAGAACTTGGCAACACTCACGTTGACGCAGCCGGCGGCAACAAAGGGGATGAGCATGTAGGGGTTAAGGATCATCGGCGCGCCAAAGAGCAGCGGTTCGTTGACGGCGAAGGCAACAGGGACAATCGAGGCCTTACCGACGGCTTTGAGCTGCTTGGACTTCATGAAGAGAATCAGCAGAAGCGGCACGATGAACGTGGCGCCGGTGCCGCCGAACTCACCCACGAGCGACATGTTAAAGGTGAGGGAGTGGGCGGGGTGGCCGCCCGCCAGCAGAACCTGCAGGTTCTCGGCCTGGTTGGCAAGACGGATGGGGTCGATGCCCGGCTGGACGATCGAGGGGCCGTGGACGCCGATGAACCAGAAGAACGCGGTGGCTGCCTGGATAAGGATAAGGCCAGGATAGGTTTCTGCAGCGGTAAAGAGCGGGGAGAGCAGTTTGATAAGCAGCTCGGAGAACGGAACGCCCATGAGGTTGCGCACGACGACATCGATGATGCCGCAGATGATGACGGCGCCGCCAAAGGGGATAATGTCGCGGAAGTTCTGAGCGATGGCGCCCGGGACCTCCTTGGGCAGCTTAATGGTCAGATCGCGCGAGACGCAGAATTTGTAGACCCACACGGTGATGAACGCGGCGATATAGGCCGAGAACAGACCGCGCGTGCCCATGCTGGTGCAATCGAAGACCGAAAGTTCGGAGCCGTTGAACTTGGTGGTGAACTGCGTAACGGCGAGCAGCAGCATGCTGCACTGGGCGGCCACCATGGTGGAACCGTCGTTGAGCACTTTGCCGGCGGGCATGCGACGGTTCATGGAAGCCGTGAAGTTCTTGGCAGTGGTGCCAGCAACCATGATGCCCATAACGCCCATGGTGAAGTTGTACAGCTTGTTGCACCAGTCGATAAGCGGCTGGGGCAGCGTGATGCCGACTACGCCGGGAAGGGTGGCGATCAGCAGGAAGATCGAAGAGGTGAGGACGATGGGCATGCACCCAAGGAATCCGTCCTTAATGGCCTGGAGGTAGACGTTCCTCGAGATCTTCTCAAAGAACGGTTGATGCTTTTCGAGCATCTTTACGATGGCGTCCATAGAGCTCCTTTGCTACTTAATGCGCGACGCATGTGGATGGAACTGGTCGTCGATGGATGGTCAGGACTGCCCGGAAACCTTCCTGCTTAAGGAAGGCATTGCGAAATGACAACGTTGTCATTTCGTTAATGACAACGTAAGACATTTTTGGAAGAGCAACAAGGATTTACGGGTGAACGGTCGATATTGTCCGATAAACGCCTGATTTGTCAGTCGGGCAGGTAGTGTATGCTAGAACGCAAAAAACAAGCGATGTAAAACCGACTGGAGAAGTAGTGGCAACGATGGACAAGAAAAATGTCTCAATGAATGATGTGGCAGTTGCCGCGGGCGTTTCTCTCAAGACGGTGTCGCGCGTGATCAACGAGCCCGATAGCGTGCGAGAGTCGACACGCGATAAGGTCCATTCGGCAATGGAGGCGCTCGGGTTTCGAGCCAACTTTGCCGCGCGTTCACTCAAGTTGGGCCGTTACGGGTGCATCGGCGTGGTGATGTTCCACTTGTCGGGCGGCGCCGTGGACATGATTGACGGTATCGCCGATGCCGCCGAAGAACGCGGCTTTGCGCTCACGATGATTAAGAAGCGCGCGGGGGAGAAGATGACCCTTGCCGAAGCGGCGCGTAGGATGTCGCAGCTGCCTGTTGATGGCATGATCTTCAACCTGCGTCAGATGGTCGATGACTTTGATACTTTTGAGGCACCGAAAGACCTCAAGACGGTGATTATCACACCGATGGAACATCCTACCTGCTCCACCGTCAGTGACGACCAAGAGGGCGGCGCGCGCATGGCGTGCGAGTACTTCTTGAACCACGGGCATAAAAACGTGTACTTCGTCTCTGGTAAGAAAGAGTCGTTGTCGAGCCAGTGCCGTATGAAAGGTTGGCGTGCGGCACTCGAGGCGCGTGGCATTGAGCCGCCCGAGCCTCTGCAAGGCGATTGGAATGCGGATAGTGGCTATGCCGCGGGCCTTGTGCTTGCCGATAAGCCCGATTGCACGGCGGTCCTCGCTGCTAACGACTGCATGGCAAACGGCGTGATGATGGCTCTACGTGACAAAGGGCTCAGTGTGCCCGACGACGTGTCCGTGATCGGCTTCGACGATGAGCTCTATAAGACGATTCCCAACTCGATTCTGACGTCGGTGAAGTTTCGCCACCGCGAGCTGGGCGTCCGTGCGCTCAACGAGGTCGTCGCGGGTCTGGAAGCTCCGAGCTCCAGAAGCCGTACGCTCGTCTCGGGCGTGTTGGTCGAGCGTTCCAGCGTAAAGGACTTGCGGGCGTAGACGTGCTCGGCCTATTCCGTTTGTCTCGATCTGTAACAACTAGACGGTCAAAAGTGGTCTACATGTTACAGATTGAGATTTTCGGCTTGGCCTGTGCGTTCATCTCGATCTGTAACAGCTAGGACCGAAAAACTCGGCTAGATGTTACAGATTGAGATGAACAGGAGGACGGGTGCGGTCTAAACAAAATGGCCCGCGCATCACACATCGATGCACGGGCCATTTATTGTCTGCAAGCGGCAGGTGGTGTCAGCGTCTTATGCCTCGAGGTTTTCCTCGATCCAGGCGACGGCACCCTTGGGATCCTTAGTGAGGTCGATGTACTGTTTGCCCTTGGGCGACAGCAGCGTGATGCCCAGGCGGTCGGTGTCGGCCTTCATCTCGTTGTAATAGGTGCGAACCTGCGGAGCCAGGACGATGACGTTGTACTGGTCCATGATGGCGTAGTGGCTGCCGTAGGCACCGGCGTTGGCGGTAATGTCGATGCCCAGCTCGTCGGCGCCTTCCTTAAGCGCGTTGGCGAGCAGTGCAGAGGTGCCGGCGCCAGCGCACAGAACCAGAACCCTCAGATCCTTGCCCTTAAGGGCGGACGGAGCTGCGGAGGCCTCAATGGCAGAAGCGGTCTCGACAACAGGAGCCTCAACGGCGGGGGCGGCAGCGGTCTTGACGGCCTTGGTCTCCTCGGCCTCTTCTTCGGCCAGGGTCTCGGCCTCCTGCTTGCACAGGACGTTGTCGTAGGCCTTGCAGAACGGGTAGTAGATCAAGAAGTCAACGACCAGCAGGACGACAACCAGGACCAGAGAGATCGGCTGGAAGTTGGTGTCGATGAAGGTGCCGATCGGTCCGGGGAGTGCCCACGGCATGGCATAGATAAAGCCGTTCATGCCCAAAAAGTCGATGAAGAACTTACCAATGAGGACGTTGGCCACGGGGGCAAACAGGAACGGGATCAGGAAGTACGGGTTGAGGATGATGGGCGCGGCGAACAGCAGCGGCTCGTTGACGGCGAACATCACGGGCACGACAGAGGCTTTGCCGACGGCCTTGAGCTGCTTGGAGCGCATAAAGAGCAGGAAGATGATCGGGACAATGAACGTGGCGCCGGTGCCGCCGAGTTCGCCGATGTAGTTACCGAAGTTTTCGGTCAGGGCGAGGGCGGGGTGACCGCCGGCCTGCAGCGTGGCGAGGTTGGTGGTGATGTTGCCAAACAGCGCGGCGTTGAGGGCAGGCTTAACGACCGAGGGGCCGTGGATGCCCATGAACCAGAACAGCGGGATCATGAACCAGATGAGGGCGAGGCCGGCGTAGGAATCGGCAGCGGCGAACAGCGGGCTCACCAGCGTGGAGATGACGTTGGCAAACGGGACGGCCAAGCAGGTGCGGCAGATAACGTCGATGACGGCGACAAACAGGATGGAGAAGCTGAAGGCGAAGATGTCGCGGAAGTTCTGGGCGATGGCGCCGGGGACTTCTTTGGGCAGCTTGATGGTGATGTCTCGCTTAATGCAGAAGGCATAGATGTTGACCGTGGCAAATGCGGCGACAAAGGAGCTCAGCAGGCCCTTGGTGCCCATGTTGTCGGTAAAGAACACCGAGACATCGGCGCCGTCGATCTTGGCACTCGTCTGGGTAACGGCCAAGATGAGCATAGCGCACATGGCGGCGACCATGGTGCTCGTGGCGTTGATGGCCTTGCCGGCAGGCATGCGGCGGTTCTTGGAGCCGGTCAGCGCGCTTGCGGTGGTGCCGGCGACCATGATGCCCACGACGCCCATCGTGAAGTTGTAAACCTTGTTGCAGAAGTTCACGACGTCGACGTTCCACCAGTCGGGCAGCGTAAAGCCGCCGACCGTGGCGACAACGCCCGGCAGGGTCGAAATAAGCAGGAAGACAGAAGAAGACAGGATAATGGGCATTGCTGCCAAAAAGCCGTCTTTAATGGCCTGAAGGTAGATGTTCTTAGAGACCTTGTCGAAGTACGGCTGACCTTTCTCCAAGAACTTAACGATCGATTCCATAGTTCACGCTCCTCTTTGCATGAAATCTTAATGGCATGGACGTTGAAAACCTATATGGTCTCCCGCTTGCTAAAAGCCCGGGTGCAGGCGGGGCCGGTCCCAGGGGGAGAGAGGGGAGCGGCTGGGTTTGTATCGCATAGGGCCGCTCCCTTCTCGGGGGAAAGCGAGGCGATGCGCTACTGCGCGTCCGCCATAGTGTCGGCGAGCTCCTTGTACCAGAGTGCCGACTGCTTGATGTAGCGTTTTTGCGTGTCGAAGTCGATGTAGAACAGGCCGTAGCGCTTGTTATAGCCATTGGCCCACGAGAACTGGTCCTGCAGGCTCCAGATAAAGTAGCCCTGGACGTCGACGCCCTCGGCTCGCGCCTGGAGCACCTTCTCCATGTGCTGGTCGACAAAGTCGATGCGCTCGGGATCGGCGACGATGCCGTTTGCGTCGGGCTCGGGGTCCTTGTGGCCCAGGCCGTTTTCGGTGATATAGATGACGGGGAGGTTGGGATAGGTGGCGCTGATGTGCTTGAGCGTGTCGTAGAGGCCTTGCGGGTAGATGAGCCAATCCCAGTCGGTGGTGGGGATACCCGGCATATCGACCTGCTGCCCGACGCCCTTAAACTTAAAGCACGAGGTGCCCTTGTCTCCGGTGCCGTTAAAGCTGTTGGTTGACTCGCCATCGTAGGCGGCGATAAACGCCGACTGATAGTAGTTGAGGCCGAACATATCGTTGCGGGGCGCCGCCTTGGCGAGCTCCTCCATGTCGCTGTCCTCAACCGTAAGTGTGGCGTTGTTGGCACGCAGAATCTCGTTGATGAGTGAGAGGGTGCGCGCGGAGTAGTGACCCAGGAAGGCGCCGTCCATGATGAAGTCGGTGTAGAAGGCGTTGTACAGGTCGGCGGCGTGCTGGTCGGCGGGCGAGTCGGTGGCAGGATATGCCGGCGTCAGGACGTTGACCATGCCAATGCGTCCGCCCAGGTGCTCGGTCTCGTCAAGATCCTTATACAGGTTGACGGCGCGGGCGTGGGCAACGAGCTCGTTGTGCTGGCTCTGGATGCCGCTCGTCACATCAAAGTGATGGTTGGGCGGGAAGTTGCCTTGGATGTATTGGGAGTGCGAGAGGCTGATGAGCTCGTTGATGGTGAACCAATTCTTGACCTCGCGGAACTCGCGGAAGCAGAACTCGGCATAGCGCACATAGGCGTCGACGGTCTTGCGGTTGAGCCAGTCGCCCTGGTTGAACAGGGCGGCGGGGGAGTCAAAGTGATGCAGGGACACATAGGGCTCGACGCCATACTTTTTGCAGCAGGCGAACAGCTCGTGGTAGTGCTTAACGCCCTCGGCGAGGGGTTCGGCATCGTCGCCGTTGGGGAAGATGCGGGTCCAGGCGATGGACACACGAATGGCGTTGAGTCCATGCTCGGCAGAAAGGCGGATATCCTCCTCGTAGCGGTTGTAGAAATCACTGGCCGGGTCGGGCAAAAAGCGACCCTGGGCGACAAGGTAATCGTCCCACATGGTCTTACCCTTGCCTGCCACCTTCGTGGAACCTTCCGTTTGGTACGCGGCGGTTGCGGCGCCCCAAACAAAGCCCTTCGGCAGCTGCTGTACGCGGTTTAGCAAAGACATATGCATACACCCTCTCGTCTCGCTGTTCGATATTGTGCGTTTGCGCTCAGGAGGCTCCCTGGTTAGCGTTCAGCGGTGAAAAAGCCCGATAAACACTATCTTAAAATGATTAGAACCAAAATGAGCACGTGAACATTTGACAATGAGCACGTTAACATCCGGCTGGGATGTATAGAAACAAAACAACTTCAAACAGCCGCGAACGGTTGTATTTGTTCGGTAAGCGGTTTTGATTGACAGAAGTTTTCATGTTGTGGTATATGGCTCGGGTATCATGAGCACGTTATCAATGTATGTACGATGCGCCATGGGCGCGGGGAATAGTTGGGAAGCAGGTTAGCGTGGAAGGCATGGATCAGCAGACAAGGAATGGTCGTTCGGCGAGCGCGGCAGAGGTTGCGGCGCTCGCTGGCGTGAGCCGCCAGACTGTGTCTCGCGTGGTCAACGGTATGCCCAACGTGACGGAAAAGACGCGCAAGCGTGTGCTGGCCGCCATGGAAGAGCTGGGCTTTCGTCCCAATTTTGCTGGAGCGGCGTTGCGCGGCGGGTCGTATCGTTCTATTGGCCTGTGCATGTACAACATCACACGTGTCGGTAACCTGGCGACGCTCGAGGGTATCATGCAAGCGGCGCGCGAGCACGATTTTGCCGTCACTATGATCGAGATGGGCGGCGACAAGCCCTATGCACTTGCCGATGCCTCGCGCCGCATGGTCGAGCGACCCGTCGACGGCATGATTCTCAACATGAACCGCATGGCTCCCGATTTTGAGGAGTTTGTTCCCCAGCCGGGAGTGCGAACGGTCATCCTGTCCATGTATGCGCATCCGCGCTGCACGACGATCGACTCCGACCAGTATGGTTCGTGCGAGCTGTTGACCAATTATCTGCTGGAACATGGTCACTCGAATATGCGGTTTGTGGCGGGTCCGGAAAACTCGATTTCCTCGCGTTTTCGTGAGGCCGGTTGGCGCGATACGCTGGGTCGTGCTCATGTCGATGCCGCTCCGATGCTGCGTGGCGATTGGAGTGCGGACAGTGGGTACGCCATGGGCGAGCGGATTGCGGCCGAGGTGCTTGCCGGCGGGTCGCAGGCGCCGACTGCCGTGCTTGCGGCAAATGACCAGATGGCGCTGGGCGTTATCGCCGCGCTCGAGAACGCGGGCCTGTCCGTGCCCGACGACGTGAGCGTGGTTGGTATCGACGACGCACTCGAGGGACTTGTTCCTCACAATCGACTGACGACGCTGCGATTTGATTTGCGCGGTGTCGGTAAGCTTGCGTTTGAGGCGGCGATTGGAGAGAGCTCGTCTATCGAGGCGATTCATGTGCCGAGTACGCTGGTCGAACGCTCGACTGTTAGGGACATACGGGGTTAGGTCCTACTCCGTTTGTCTCGATTTGTAACAGGTAGACGGTCAAAAGCGGGCTACGTGTTACAGATTTAGATTCTTCGGAAAGAGCAATCCTGTTCGTCTCAATCTGTAACAGCTAGGACCAAAAAACTCGGCTAGATGTTACAGATCGAGACAAACGGCTCCCGACCAGCCCAAAAACAAAAAGACCGGGGGCGGCGCGCCGTGTGACGTGCCGCCCCCGGCTGAGAAATGGGGACAGGTTGTGTGAGCGGGCAACCCCGCCAGCCGCTAGTCCAGACGACGGGTCTGCGCCACGTGCTTATACCAGTATGCGCTTGCCTTGGGCGTGCGCTTCTGGGTTTCAAAGTCAACGTAGAAGAAGCCATAGCGCTTGTTGTAGCCATTGGTCCAGGAGAACTGATCCTGCAGGCTCCACAGGAAGTAGCCGCCCACGTTGACGCCCACCTCCATGGCCTTGAGCAACCAGCGCAGGTGCTGCTCGATGTAGTCGATGCGCGGCTGGTCGTCCACAAAGCCGTCTTTGTAGGGGTCCTTGTAGCCCATGCCGTTCTCGGTGATGAAGATCTGCTTGTAGTTGGGGTAGCGCTGCTTAATGTAGACGAGCAGATCGAACAGGCCCTCGGGATAGATGATCCAGTCCCAGTCGGTGGTGGGGACGCCGGGCTTGTTCACATGCTCGCCAATGCCCTTAACGCGCCAGCGGCCAGTGCCCTTCTCGCCCGTACCGTTGTGGTGCAGGTCGTTCTCGCCATCGTAGGCCTTCAAGAAGCGGCACTGGTAGTTGTTAACGCCCAGGTAGTCGTTGTAGAGCGCGGCCTCGCGCATGATTTCCAGATCCTCGTCTAGGATCTCGATGGTGCCGCCCGAGACGGCAGCCAAGCGGTTGGCGCACTCGAGGGTGTCGGGCGCGTAGTCGCCGCGGAAGGTGGCGTCGAGCAAGAACTGGTTCTGCAGCACGTGCTCGTTGTTGGCGGCTTTGATGTCGGCGGGGTCGTTCTCGTTGAGCGGATACTTAAACTCCAGCGACTGGATGACGCCGATCTTGCCCTTAAAACCGCCGTTGTGGAAGGCCAGTACTGCCTTGGCGTGGGCGAGCATCATGTTGTGCTCGCACTGGAAGGCTTCGGCCAGATGCGCCTTGACGCCACCGGGGAAGGTGCCCTCGATGTAGGTGTTGGAGGCGTCGGCCCAGATCTCGTTAAAGGTGAACCAGTAGGTTACCTGGTCGGCGTACTCCTTAAAGCAGAAGGTGGCAAAGTCCACAAAGGCATCGATGGTCTCGCGGTTGAGGAAGTCGCCCTTCTCAAAGAGGGCAAGCGGCGTGTCGAAGTGATGCAGCGTGACAAACGGCTCAACGTGGTGCTTGTGGCACTCGGCGAAGAGATCGTGGTAGAACTGCACGCCCTTGGGGTTGATCTCGCCGGTGCCGTTGGGGAAGATGCGGCTCCAGGCAATGGAGAGGCGAATGCCGTTGATGCCGAACTCCTCGCACAGCTCCAGATCGACGGGGTACTGGTTGTAGAAGTCCGAAGCGGGATCGGGGGAAAAGCGCCCCTGGGCCTCCAAGAAGTCGTCCCAGGCGACTTTGCCCTTACCGTGGGTGCGGGTCTCGCCCTCTACCTGGTAAGCAGCAGTGGCGCCGCCAAAGACAAAGCCCTCGGGAAACTGCGCAGGCGGGTTGGTGACGCTAGCGGGGTTAACGGACATGATGATCCAATCGTCTAAATCGAAGGGCCAGCCGGTCTTGGATGGTCGGCTGGCCCTAAGCGTTACTTACTTCGAAAGCTGTTCACTCACGAAGGCGAGAGACTTGTCGCCGTCCTGGGAGAGCTCGATGTACTGCTTGCCACGGCAGGCGACGCACTTGTTGCCCACGCGCTCGCAGTCCTTCTGCAGGTCGGCCAAGTAGCTGGCAGCCTGCGGGGCCAGGACGACCAGATCAAAGTCGGGGAGCATGTCCACGTGGTTGCCATATGCCTCGGCAGCGGTCTCAAGATTGATGCCGCGCTCCTTGGCGGCCTTTGGCCAGCGCGTTGGCGAGCAGGCCCGAGGTTCCGCCACCCTGGCAGAGCACGAGTACGCGCTTGCCGTTGAGGTCGCTGGCGGTCGTTGCCTCAGTGGCGACAGCGGCGGGGGCGTCGGCCTTCACGGCCTCGGCAGCAGCGCCGGCGGCAACGCTCTTGGCGTCAGCCTTGCCCTGGAAGGCATCGTTGAGCTTGGCGGCCTTCTCGGCGTTCTTGGCGGCGAGCTCCTCTTGGGAAATCTCGGCCTCCTCGGCGCACTTCTGGGCGTCGTAGGCACGGAAGAACGGGTAGTACAGAACGAAGTCGACGACCAGGATAAGGGCGAGCATCACAAAGGCGAGCGGCTGGAAGCCCAGGCCCATGATGGTGCCGATGGGGCCGGGGACAGTCCAGGGCAGGGTGTACATAAAGCCGTTCATGCCCAAGAAGTCGATAAAGATCTTGAGGATCCAGATGTTGGCGATCGGGGCAAAGACAAACGGGACAAAGAAGACGGGGTTGAGCACGATGGGCGCGGCGAACAGCAGCGGCTCGTTGACGGCAAAGCAGACGGGGACGATGGCGGCCTTACCGACGGCGCGCATCTCCTGAGACTTTGCCAGGAAGCAGAACATAAAGACCAGGACGAGCGTAGCGCCGGTGCCGCCCATGCAGACGACGAAGTACTGGGCACCCTGGGTCAGGACAGCGGAAGCGTGCTGGCCAGCCTGGAACGCAGCCAGGTTGTCGGTCATGTTGGCAACGAGAGCGGCGGCGATGGCGGGCTCGACGATCGAGGGGCCGTGGACGCCGACGAACCAGAAGAGGCTCATGGCGCCGTAGATCACAGCAAGGCCGATGTAGCCGTCGGCAGCGGTGAACAGGGGCTGGAACACCTGGATGACACCCTGGGCAAAGCAGAAGCCAAAGGCAGCGCGGAAGACGATGTCGAAGACCCAAAAGACGGTGATGCAGACGGAGAAGGGGATGATGTCCTTAAAGGTCTGCGAGATGTTGGGCGGAACCTGCTCGGGCATCTTGACGGTGATGTTACGCTTGATAAAGAACTTGTAGATGATGCCGGTCACAAACGCAGCGATGAAGGCGGTCAACAGGCCCTTGGAACCAAGGTAGGTGGTGTTGAAGCCACTGGCGGCGTCCGTGGCGATCGTGTCGCTCGAAAGGAGCAAGAAGCCGATGATGGCCGCGCACATGCACGAGATAAAGTTGATCTGGTTATTCTTGGGCAGATCGCGGTTCTGGGCGTCGGCGAAGTGCTTGGCGGTGGTGGCGGCGCAGGCGATGGCCAGGATGCCCATGGAGTAGTTGTAGCACTTCCACAGGGCATTGTTGATGTCATCGGGCCAGTAGAAACCCCAGATGTTGGGGACCGAGGCTACCAGGCAGAAGATGGACGAGAAGATGATGATGGGGATGACGGAGATAAAGCCGTCGCGGATCGCCTTGAGGTACTTGTTGCGGGCGATCGCGTTGAAAAAGGGCTGGCCCTTTTCGATGATGGCGATGAGTTGCTCCATGCAATGCTCCTAAGAGTCGGTGGGTTAGCAACGATGGTAGCTTTTGACTTTCGGTTGCCAAAATGTTGACGTTGCCATTTTGTGACACAAAAAAGAAGCGAACCGGTGGTCCCTGTGCCTGTGGACCGTCGATTCCTTGCGCGTAAACGATTGAGCCGCCCGGTGGCTCTATGTTTGCACAATGGCAACGTTAACATTTGGTCGACAAAAGCCGTTCGGGGAAGCAAAAATGTCGGTGAACGGTAGGTTTTGGGTGGTGAGCGTATGGTGGGGAAGGCGTTGGATATACTTGAAGACGTTTCATTTGACTGCGCAGGATGCCACTAATGGCATCGTTGACATAGAAAGATCGACCTATGGCCGCTGTTAAAAAATCGGTTTCCGTTAAGGACGTGGCGCGTCTCGCGGGCGTCTCGGAGCAGACAGTCTCGCGTACGGTGCACGATTCGCCCAGCGTGCGCCCCGAGACCAAGGAGCGCGTGCGTGCCGCCATGCGCGAGCTGGGGTATCGCCCCAATTTTGCCGGTCGATCGCTGCGCCGCGGCAAGTTTAAGACCGTCGGCGTCGCCATGTTCAACATTACCGGTACCGGCAACCTCGACCGTATGGAGGGCTTTGCTGCCGCCGCCGATAAGCACGGCTACGCCATTACCCTCACGAAAGTAGATGGGCATCCGTATACCCTCGAGAGCGCATCGTCGCGCATGAGCGCACTGCCGGTGGATGGCATGGTCGTGATCATGAATCGCATGCCGGCGGACTTTGGCACCTTCGAGCCACTGCCCGGCATGCAGACAGTGCTCGTTACGATGTTGGAGCACCCGCTTTGTTCAACGGTCGATAACGACCAGTTCGATTGCTCGCGCCAGGTGGTCGAGTATTTGCTGGAGCAGGGGCACAAGACCGTGCACTTTATCTCGTGCCCCGAGCGCTCGCTTTCGGGCATGCAGCGCGAGGAAGGCTGGCGCGAGACATTGCGCGCACATGGTATTGAGCTGCCGCGACTCATCCGTGGCGATTGGACGGCGCAGAGCGGATATGCCGCAGGCCAGGCTCTGGCGGACGATCCGACCTGTACTGCCATCTATGCCTCCAACGACGCCATGGCCTACGGCTGCATTCGCGGGCTCGAATCGCGCGGAAGGCGTGTGCCCGAGGACGTGAGCGTGGTGGGTGTTGATGACAGCCTGGGCGATATCGTGCCCGACCGTCGCCTGACCACCGTGCGCTTTGACAACAGGCGTGTCGGCATGTGGGCAGTCGATAAGATCGCCGGTGCCGAGGGGGGTGCGTCTGGCGTGGAGCACATGCTGATCCCCGGCGTGCTCGTAGAGGGCGATACGGTGCGCGATTTGCGCTAGGGCGCGGTCCTGTTTGGGTTTCCGTTAATCATGTTTGATATTGTTCGAAATGGTTTGGAAACCGTTCACGGGCGAAAATTGACCGTTCATAGCTTGAAATTATGTTTTGCGTTGTTCTTTTTTGTTTGAATGTTAATGTTTCTGCCATACAGAACGCAGCGCGTATGCCCGGACGCGATGCTCTCCATTGGTTCATATGTGAAAGGAACGCAATATGGCAACCAAAGAAGAAATCTCGATGGTTGGATTCGAGATCGTCGCATACGCAGGTGACGCCCAGACCGATCTGCTTGCAGCGCTCGATGCTGCTCGCGAGGGTGATTTTGAGAAGGCCGAGCAGCTGCACAAGGATGCCAGCGATGCGCTCATCGGTGCCCACGACACGCAGACCAAGCTGCTTTCGCAGGAGGCCGGCGGCGGCGAGATGGAGATGACCTTCATCATGGCTCACGCTCAGGACACTCTCATGACCACTATGATTCTGGAGAAGCAGACCCGCTTTACCATCGATGCCTACAAGCGCATCGCCGAGCTCGAGGCCAAGCTCGCCTAACGAGCCCGCACAACCAAGTCCCCTTCCAAAAGCTCTGCCGCAAACTCGCGACAGGGCTTTTTCTTTTTACCCGGCACTTGGGGACGTTCCTTATCTGCCGCAGTTAGGGACACTCCTGCCATGCATTTGATCCTTTGAGGATGGAAGAAAACGGGTTATTAGGTTTGCTGCGGTGCCGACTCGGCCTGTCGGTTACAAAACTATGCCGGTTTACTACGATGATTCGCATTCTTTCAACTATGGAAAGAACGGCGTTATCAAAGCCGCAGGTAGAAAGCTTGTCATTTTCTGCTAATAGCAAATGTGGTCGGTCCTATCGGTTTTATCGTAGTAAACCAGCATAGTTTTGAAATGGCACTATTCGACTAGCAGCGTTATGGAGCTTCTGCACGCCCTCCCGTTCGGTTTTTCGCTGGGTGGGTATACTTCCATCCGCAATACAGGCCGGAATAAGGAGGTATCCAAATGCCGGGCAACGGATTGATTCAAAAGGGAGACGCGCACGAGATGACTCATGGGCGTCCTGTCCAGATAACCGAGCACACGACGGTAACCGAGCTGCAGCCCAGCCTGTCCGATGTCGTGTGCGCAAACAAAAAACTGCAGATTGGCTTTATCGTTGCGCTCGTGGTACTGGCGCTGTTGTCGGGCTTTGTAGCTCGTCCGCATTTTGCCGATACCAAGACCTGGGACTCCACCATCGAGGTCATCGATCAAAAGAAGGGCAATGTTTTGGCGCTCACGACCTCGTGCGTCGCCCTATCTGCGGGTATCACTGCGCTGCCGGGCGATACGGGAACGCCAGTTGCCGAGCAGCTCGCGCAGCTTTCAGGCAACCTTGGTATCGTGCTTGCCGTGCTCTACCTAGAGAAATATTTGCTCACGATTTTGTGGTCGGTTGGCTTGGGCATCTTAATCCCGTTTGCGTTGGTACTCTTTGCGGTGTCGCTCGGCATTCACGGGCGCTGGAGTACGAGCACGGTCATTCGCCGCGTGGCAACGCGTGTGCTGGTGGTTGCCGTGATCGGCATGGCGCTCGTGCCCGCGAGCGTATGGGTGTCGCAAAAGGTCGATGAAACGTATCGCGTTAGCATCGAGGCGGCCGAGCAAAAGGCGGCCGACGCTGCGAGCGCGGCAGATAGCGATAGCTCCAAAACAAGCAAGAAAAAGACCGAGTCCACAGAGTCCAAGAACGTGCTTGAGCAGCTTGCCGACGGTGCCTCGGGTCTCGTCACGTCGGTGACCAGCGGCGCCAAGCAGATGACCGATGAAATTGTGCGGCAGGTGACCGATCTGATCGAAGGCGTCATCGTGATGATCGTGACCTCGTGCGTGATTCCATTGCTGGTGCTCGTGGCGTTCCTGTGGCTGGGACACGTACTGCTGGGGATCGATATTTCCGGCCCGGCGAACTATTTGACGGGCCGCTTTCTGAGTGCTCCGTCCAAGCACGCCAAAAAGGGTGGGCAGTCCGAGTAGCTAAAACAGCTGTATATACCGGGGAATACCGCCGAAGGGCGGCCGAGACACGTTCTTGGCCGCCCTTTTGTTTGTTGAACACATGGTCGCTACGTCCGCGCCCGGCTCAAACGGTCAGCAATCATCCGTGAACGATATTTGTTCAAAAAAGAACAAAGATAAACAAATAGTTGTTGCAGTTACTGTTCGAATGTGTTCAAATAAACATGAACAGTGAAGAACCGCACATTCAGATGCCCGGACCTGAACGCGATTCAACACTTCCAAACAGAAACTACGCACCTGCGTATCTCTCAAGGAGGATGTCATGAGAGTTGTAATCGCTTCCGATGCCGACGGTATGTCGATGAAGGAGTCCATCAAGGAGATGCTCATCGCCGACGGTCACGAGGTCGTCGACTATTCCGAGACCCCTGCCGCGGACTTTGTCGATTCCGCGACCGCCGTTGCCAAGGACCTGCTGGAGCACAAGGATTCCCAGGGCTTCGCATTCGATAAGTACGGCGTCGGCTCCTATATGGCCGCCGTCAAGATCAAGGGCATGGTCGTCGCCAACATTTCCGACGAGCGTTCCGCCTACATGACCCGCGAGCACAACGGCTCGCGCATGGTCACCATGGGCCCGGGCGTTGTGGGCACCGAGGTCGCCAAGAAGATCGCCCGCGAGTTCCTGCGCGCCCAGTACGCCGGCGGCCGTCACCAGATCCGTGTCGACATGCTCAACAAGATGGCCTAACGAGAGCCACCGAGAACTCGAACTTCTACCTCAACTTGTGAATTCAGACGAAAGGACGTTCTGATGAAGAAGACCATCGCAATCGGTTGCGACCATATCGTTACGGACGAGAAGATCTATCTGGCCGACCGCCTGGAGCAGGCTGGCTACAAGGTGCTCGACTGCGGCACCTACAGCCACACCCGTACGCACTATCCCATCTACGGTAAGGCCGTGGGCGAGGCCGTTGCCAGCGGCAAGGCCGACTTTGGCGTGGCCCTGTGCGGCACCGGCATCGGCATCACCAACGCCGCCAACAAGGTTCCCGGCGCCCGCTGCGCCCTGGTCCGCGATATGACCTCTGCCCTGTATGCCCGTCGCGAGCTCAACGCCAACATCGTGGGCTTTGGCGGTAAGATCACCGGCGAGTTCCTGATGGCCGATATCATGCTTGCCTTCCTGGAGGAGCCCTACGACAAGACTCCCGAGCACGATGCCCTGATTGCCAAGATCGATGCCTGCAATAAGGCCGACGCCGAGGCTCAGGCCGACCCGCACTTCTTTGACGAGTTTCTCGAGAAGTGGGACCGCGGCGAATACCACGACTAAGGAGGTTCTGGCGTTCTACCGAACGCCAGACCAGTCGACGCTGCGAAGCCATCTGGCGGGCGAGTTGCTCTGATAACACTTTTGCTTGCTGAGCTTGGGTGCTTCGTTTTGGCGGTACCTGGCATTCTGCAGCTTTTTAATTGACGGCTCGCGTTTCTGTGATGGGGCGCGGGCCGGTTTTCTAAACAGGAGTCCAACATGATTCTGACCGTTACCATGAACCCGTCGATTGATACGCGCTATCAGCTCGACAAGCTGATTATCGACGATGTTAACCGCGTGACGCCCGAAAAGACCGCTGGTGGCAAGGGTCTCAACGTGAGCCGTGTGCTGCTGCAGTTGGGCGACGATGTGCTCGCGACCGGCCTGCTTGGCGGTCACATGGGTGCCTATATGGCCGAGCTCATGGATGCCGATGGCGTCAAGAACGACTTTGTGCCCATTGCCGGCGAGACGCGCATCTGCCTGAATATTCTGCACGAGGGCAATCAGACCGAGCTGCTGGAGAGCGGCCCGCAGATCGCCCCCGCGGAACTCGAGGCCTTTACGGCCAAGTTCGCCGAGCTTGCAGCGAAGGCGGACGTTGTGACGCTTTCGGGCTCGCTGCCGCGTGGCGTCGATGCCGGCTACTACGCCGAGCTCGTAAAGATCGCCGAGGCTGCGGGCGCCAAGGTGCTGCTCGACACCTCGGGTGCATCGCTGGAGGCCGCGCTGGAGTCTAACGCTAAGCCCGAGCTCGTAAAGCCCAACCTGACCGAGATTAACGGCCTGCTGGGTACGTCCTTTACGACCGACGATGTCGATGCCCTGCGCGAGGCTCTTGCCGCCGACGGCCGCTTTGCCGGTATCCCCTGGGTTGTCGTTTCGATGGGCGCTGCCGGCTCGGTGGGCTTCCATGAGGGTCGCGCGTTCCGCGCCAAGACGCCCGCGATTGCGGCTGTGAACGCGACGGGTTCCGGCGACTCGACCATCGCCGGCTTTGCGCATGCCATTGCTGCTGGTGCCGACGACGTCACGGTGCTCAAGACTGCCAATACCTGCGGCAAGCTCAACGCCATGGATCCCAAGACCGGCCACCTGGTCATGGACCGCTGGGACGAGATCTACAACAGCGTTGTCGTGACTGAACTTTAGGGTTACGGCGTTTTACCAAACCTATTGGTTCCGCCGTTCTACCGAACGGCGGACCGGTCGACGCTGCGCGGGCCGCATTTGGACAATCTGACGTTCAACTTCAAGGGCGCGACCAGAAGGTCAGCGCCCTTTCGTTTCGCGTCACCTTGTCTCAAATGCGACCCGCTCGCTGTCCGTCCTCTACCTGCGGCGTTGTCTTGCTCCGGATGCGGCAGTTAGGGACGTTCCTTTTCTGCCGGCAGTCTGGGATATTCCTTGGGGTAGTCATTGGGGACGCTCTTTAATGACTAGTCGTTTAAGAACGCCCCTTAAGAATGACCCCAATGACTACACTCAAAAAACGGCGCCCGCCGGCGATGTTGCCGGCGGGCGCCGTTGTCTTGAAGACGAAGTGATCCGTTTTCCTCCGTCCCCAAGGGATCATTACAGTGAGTCGATAAAGCGCTGTTGGGCGGCGCGGCCGGCTTCGTCCCACTTAAAGACGCCGGCGTTGTCGAGCACGTGGCCAAACACCACGCCGACCTCCTCGTGCAGGATGTCGATGGCGTTGTCCGCCGTAAGCTCGTCGGCGCGGCGGGCAAAGACGTCCTCGGCCCATGCGGCGTGGCTGCGGCAAAGGTCGTCGCCCTCGAGCGCACCGGCAAGGTCGTAGCTGGCATCGGTCTTGGCCGCCAACAGGTGCTCACGGACAGCGCCGAGCTCGGGAACCAGGCGCGGCGGCAAAATGGCCAAGCCCATGACCTCGATCAGGCCGATGTTCTCCTTTTTAATATGGTGATACTCGGCATGCGGGTGGAAAACGCCCAGCGGATGCTCGTCGGTCGTGATGTTGCAGCGAAGTGCCAGGTAGGCCTCGTAAATCTCGCCACCGGCATTGCCGCGGAAGTCGACGCGGCGGATGACGGGCGTCACGGTGTTGTGCGCTACGCCGTCGGCCGTGTGCGCGATAACGCCCACAGACTCATCGGTCCACTCGCGCCAGGCGAGGATAATCTTCTCGGCAGCGTCGAGCAACTGGGCGCGGTCGTGCGAGCGCAGTCGCAGCACCGAAAGCGGCCACTGCAACACGGTACCGCTGACCTGGTCAAAGCCGGGCACGCTAAACTGCGAGACTTCGGTGGCATGCATCATGGGGAACTCGTGCGCGCCGCCCTGGAAGTGGTCGTGCGACAGAATCGAGCCGCCCACGATGGGCAGGTCGGCGTTGGAGCCGATAAAGTAGTGCGGGAACAGGTCCACAAAATCGAGCAGGCAGGTCAGCCCCTTGCGGTCGACGTGCATCGGACGATGCTCGGAGCTCATGGCAATGCAGTGCTCGTTAAAGTACGCGTACGGGCTGTACTGGAAGCCCCAACGCTCGCCGTCGAGCTGGATGGGGATAACGCGCAGATTCTGGCGGGCGGGATGAGCGCCGCCGTCAGCCGCGGCGGAGCGTCCGGGGTAACCCTCGTTCTCGATGCAGAGCTGGCAGGCGGGATACTTCTCGCCCATGTTCTTGGCTGCACCTGCCGCGGCGATATCGCGCGGGTCCTTCTCGGGTTTGGACAGGTTGATGGTGATTTCAAGATCGCCCCAGTTAGTGGGGGTGCTCCATTTGATGTTGCGCGCGATGGCGGCACGGCGCACGTAGCCGGCGTCGCAGCACAGGCCGTAGAACCAGTCGGTCGCGGCGCGGGGCTCGTTGACGCCCATGCGGCCGGTAAACTCGTCAATCACGGCAGACGGGCGCGGCATGAGCGCGCCCATGATGCGCATGGCGATGCGGTCGCGGCCCGATGCCGTGTCCTCGGCGGCGCCGTTGGCAACAGCCGCCTCGGCAAGCGCGGCAAGTGTGCCTTCAAGGTCAAAGTTGGGCAGGGTATCGGGGTGCAAGAGCGAGAGTTTCTCGACCTGGAGCGCCCAGGCCATGTCGAGCGCCGGGCCCGTAGCACCGATGCACTCGAGAATGGTGTTATACGCCCAGATGCGATCGTCCTGGCCGATCATCGATCGGTGGATGGCGTACTCGATCAGGTTCTGCGCGGCCTCGCGCACGTCAGTCATTACAGCCATGCCGCGTAGGCCCCCTTGTCAGAAATTGCGTAGTGGCGGGCAGAGCCCTCGCCCAGCCAGCCGTTCATCTTGGCGATGAAGGTGTCGACCAGGTCGAGCGGCACGAAGGCCTGGATGGTGCCACCAAAGCCGCCACCGTGGATACGGACGGCGCCTCGGCCGTCGAGCACGTGCTCGGCCAGTGCCAGGGCATACATCGAGGGCTGCTCGGAGCCCAGCTTGGCAACGACATTCTGTAGGTACATGGCAGAGCTGGCGCCGGACTCGCGCGTCAGGACCAGGAACTGATCGATGTCGCCGGCGTTCAGGGCAGCCCAGCGCTTGTCGACCAGGCCGTTCTCGTACCAGTAGTGAACGGCGCGCAGACAGGCGCGGTCGCCCAGCTTGGCGCGCAGCTCGGGGAGCTTGGCGTCAAAGTCGGCAACATCGACCTCGCACAGGCGTTCCTTGCCAAACTCGGCGGCGACGTCCTGCATTTCGCGCGGAACGGCGGCGTAGTCGTCGGTGGCGGCCACGTGGTCGGCACCGGCCTTAACGAGCACGAGCGCATAACCGTGATCCTCAAAGTTGAGCTCGAGCTTCTGGGTTTTAGGCTGAGCCTGGTCCTCAAAGTCCATGTAGGCGAGGCCGCCCAGGCACACAGCGGCCTGGTCCATCAGACCGCAGGGCTTGCCATAGTAGTTGTTCTCGGTGCGCTGGCTCATCTGGGCGAGTGCGACGGGCTTAATCGCGGGCGCGCCCCAAAGCGTCTCCATAGCGCGGCCGTATGCCGCCTCGACAGCAGCGGAGCTCGAAAGACCGCCACCCGAGGGGACGGAGCAGGTAAAGGCGAAGTCGAAACCCTTGGGCTCAACGCCAAGGGCTGCAATCTCGTGGGCCATTCCGCGCACGAGGCTTGCGGACGTGCCCTTCTCGGACTCCTGAACACCCAGCGTGTCGAGCGTAATCTCAAACGTGGGGTAGCCCTCGTCGATAACGCGGACCTTGTTGGAGTCGGTTGCCACGGCGATGCCGTCGACGGCTACATCGAGCGATCCGGCGATAACGTGGCCGCCCTCATGATCGGTGTGATTGCCGCTGATCTCGGAACGCCCGGGCGCGTGCACGTAGAGCACCTGGCGCTCGTCGATGGGGCCAAACTCCTCCTCAAACAGTTTGGTGAGGGTGGCGAGTATCTTTTCGTCGGGGGCGGTCATACGGGTCCTTTCCTTGACGCCGGAGAGACTGGTCCGTGTCATTATGAGTACGTTAACAATTTTGAGCACCACAAACCAGACGTTCGCGGCGCCGCACGTTAAAGGGTATGTTAACGTACTCATAACACAATGTATCTCCTTTTTTGAGAATCTGGTAATCGGTAGATTTTCGGCCGTGAACGGTGTGGCCGTATGGACATATGGAGCAAAAGAACCGCTGATAGAAAAAGTAGAGTACGTTAACATGCGTCCGACGATAGCGGGCTTCGGCGCGGGGTGTGTTTCTGCCCGGGCCGACATTCGCACTATTCAGATCCTGCGAGAGCGAAGGTGATTTTGTGGCAAGGCGCCCTTCCAACGATACGGGTACGCGTCCGGTATCCATGGCCGACGTTGCCCGCGCTGCCGGTGTTTCGCAACAGACGGTTTCGCGCGTTGCCAACGGATTGCCCAACGTTAACGAACAGACGCGCCAGCGCGTGCAAGCCGCTATGCAAGAGCTCGGCTTCCGTCCGAGCTATGCCGGCCGTTCGTTGCGTGACGGCCGTTACCATTCGGTCGGCCTGTGCGTCAACGATGTCACCAAGTTTGGCAACCTCTCAATGATTGACGGCATCGCCAGCGCTGCTCGCGAGCATAATTGCGCCATCACACTGGTCGAGATGTCCAAGACCGAGGAATTCTCTCTTGCCGAGGCAACACGTCGTATGGCCGCGCTGCCCGTGGACGGCATCATTATCGGCATGAGCCGTATGGCTCCCGATTTTGAGACGTTCGATCCGTTGCCGGGTATTGGCGCGGTCATCGTTACCATGTATGCGCACCCGCGGGTGACTACGGTTGACTCCGATCATTACGGCTGCTCGCTGTTGCTCATGAATCATCTGTTTGAGCTGGGACATGAACAGATTCGCTTTATCGGCGGCCCGTCCTTTTCGATTGACGAACAGTTCCGTCGCGCCGGCTGGCAGGATGCGCTCGAGCGTAAGCACATCGAGCCGGCTGAACCGCTCGAGGGCGACTGGTCTGCCAACAGCGGTTACGAAGCCGGCAGATATCTGGCTGAGCACGACCGCACCATGACGGCGATTTACGCGGCAAATGACCAGATGGCAAACGGTGCGATCGCTGCGTTGCGCGACAGCGGATTGCGTGTGCCCGAGGACGTGAGCGTGGTGGGCGTCGATGACTCGCTCGACGACTTTGTCGCGCATAACGAGCTCACGACCGTGCGATTCGATCTACATCAGCGCGGACGCGAGGTATTCGAGCACGCGGTTCCCAAGGCGGGGGCAACGGGCAAGACTGTTGCCATTCGTATTCCGGGCAAGCTCATCGTTCGGCACACCACGGCAGAGCCTCGCGTATAGTTTTTGCAGGTCAAAAGCGGTATATTCCGCATCAATAACAATCGGTAAGGATGCTGGCAGATAGCCGTAGCTACGAGGGCGAGTGCTATGATAGACGGGTTCTTTTGTCTATCTAGGAGGCTTTGCCTGATGGAGATCACCAAGGATATCCGCTACATTGGCGTCAACGATCACGACATTGACCTGTTCGAGGGCCAGTACGATGTGTCCGAGAATGGTATGGCATATAACAGCTACGTTATCTTGGGCGATAAAATCGCTGTCGCCGATTCGGTTGACGCTGGCTTTGTCGACGAGTGGCTCGGCAACCTCGAGGCCGTGCTCGATGGCCGTACGCCCGACTACCTGGTTGTCCATCACATGGAGCCCGATCACTCCGCCGGTATCGCCGCCTTTATGGAGCGCTATCCCCAGGCGCAGATTGTGGCCAGCGTGGGTGCTTTCCGCATGATGGTCAACTACTTTGGCACCGACTTCCCCGAGCGCAAGATGGTCGTCAAAGATGGCGACGTGCTCGACCTGGGCGGCCACAGCCTGACGTTTGTCGGCGCCCCCAACGTGCACTGGCCCGAGGTGCTCTTCTCCTACGAGTCCACCGACAAGGTGCTCTTTAGCGCCGACGGCTTTGGCAAGTTTGGCGCCAACGACATCGAGGATCCCGAGGGCTGGGCCTGCGAGGCTCGCCGCTACTACTTTGGCATCGTGGGAAAGTTCGGCAAGTTTGTGCAGGCCGTGCTCAAGAAGGCCGCCGATCTGGACATCCAGATCATTTGCCCGCTTCACGGTCCCGTGCTGACCGAGAACCTGGGCTATTACCTCGACACCTACAACACCTGGTCGAGCTACCAGCCCGAGGACGAGGGTATCACGATTGCCTATGCGAGCGTGTATGGCCATCTGAAGGCTGCCGTTGAGGAACTCGCATCTGCGCTCGAGGCCCGCGGCCAGAAGGTCTCCGTCTTTGACTTGGCTCGCGATGATATGGCTGAGGCCGTTGAGGACGCGTTCCGCTACGACCGCCTGGTGCTCGCCTCCATTACCTATCAGGGCGAGATCTTCCCGTTTATGAGCACCTTCATCCACACGCTTGCCGAGCACGCCTATCAGAACCGCACGGTTGCGCTCGTCGAGGCCGGTTCCTGGGCGCCTGCCGCTGCCAAGGTTATGACCAAGGAGCTCGAGGGCATGAAGGATATCGCCCTGACGCAGAACAAAGTGACCGTCATGGGTTCGCTCAACGACGCATCGCGCGCCCAGATCGAGGCCCTCGCCGACGAGCTTTCCAAGTAGCGATATTTCGCTTTTGACGCTCAACCACCACAAAGGGGACAGGCACCTTTGTGGTGGTTTTTGTTTAAGCGTCAGCGATGAGGAGATTTGGGCGGGCGTCGTCGACGATCTCGGCGATTGAGGTGGCAACGGCATGATCGGGGTCACGGTCCATCACGATGGTGTCGACATCTGCCAGCTCGGCAAAGCGGTACATGCCACGTCCGTTAACCTTGCTGGCGTCCATGAGGGCGACGCTTTGACGGGCGGCGCCGACCATAGCCGCTTTGGTCTCGGCCATCTGCGGAAAGTCGGTCGTAAAGCCGCAGCGGGGGACAAAAGCGCCGGGGCACATGATGGCAAGGTCGGCGTGGACCATTTGGAGCGCCTGCATGGTAAGTGGACCGTACAGATAGCGATGACCTTTGCGCAGTGCCCCACCCAGCATGACGACATCGACCGAGGGCATGCTCTCGTCGATGTAATCGGCGATGGTAATGTCGGCCGTGATGACGGTGATGCCGTCGCGCTGATCGAGGAGCCGGACAAACTCGAGCGCCGTGGTGCCCGAGTCGACAAGCAGCGTGTCGCCATTGCCGACGAGCTCGATGGCGCTTTGCGCGATGGCCTGCTTGGCGGCGACATTGACGTTGATGCGGCGATCCTGGGTGGATACGGTCAGTCGCTTCTGGAGAGACACGGCGCCACCATGCGTGCGGCGCAACTTGCCGGACTCGGCGAGCGCGTCCAGGTCGGCGCGGGCGGTAACGGAGGACACGCCAAAGGTCTGGGCGATTTCTGCCACTTGCACCGAGGCGTTATGTTCGAGCATTTCCATGATGGCGGAACGACGCTCATCGGCGAAAGCTCGGGTTGTTGCGTGGGCCATGTTTGCTCCATTCTCGGCTAAATTTGTAGGAATTGTGTTGAGTCTATTTTCGTTCATTTTCTTTTTGAGTAAGAAAACACCTTTCGATTACTTATCTTTTCTATAAAAAAAAGACGCTGAACGCCCAAAATTCAATATCGAACATGTCCACTCGGCTCAAATTCCTTCCGTTTACTTTTCAAAAACGACTGTATTGACCTGCATGGGCTCAATATCTCGAGCGTGTAAAGCCGCTGAATTTCATACAATGAGCGCAGCAAAACGCAAGGTAAAACGCCTTGTGAACAACTACGCCCGATGTCCAGATGCGGGCGAGGGAGAGGAGCAAACGCTCATGGCACTTGTTACCACCGAAAAGATGCTCAAGGACGCTCAGGCCGGCCACTACGCCGTCGGCGCGTTCAACGTCGAGAACCTCGAGTTTGTTATGGCCGTTCTGGCCGCTGCCGAGGAGACCAAGTCCCCCGTCATCATGCAGACCACCCCGGGCACCATCAAGACCGCTGGTCTGGACTACTTCTACGGCATGGTCAAGGCTGCCGCCGAGCGCGCTTCCGTGCCCGTCGCTCTGCACCTCGATCACGGCGATGGCTATGACCGCTGCATGCAGGCTTTCCGCACCGGCTACACCTCCGTTATGATCGACGGTTCGCACGAGTCCTTCGAGGACAACATCGCCCTGACCAAGTCCGTCGCCGATGCTGGCCGCGCCATGGGCGTGCCCGTCGAGGCAGAGCTCGGCAAGGTTGGCGGCAAGGAGGACGACGGTCCCGCGGTTGAGGGCGAGAGCCCCTACACCGATCCGGCCGAGGCCAAGGAGTTCGTCGAGCGTACCGGCTGCACCTCCCTCGCAATTGGCGTTGGCACCAGCCACGGTGTGTACACGAGCGATCCGCACATCGAGCAGTCCGTGGTCAAGGCCATCCGCGACGCCGTCGACGTGCCGCTGGTTCTGCACGGCACCTCCGGTGTGCCCGATGAGCAGGTTGCCGAGGCTGTGAAGAACGGCATCTGCAAGGTTAACTACGCCACCGAGCTGCGTCAGGCCTATACCAAGGGCTTCATGGCCTACATGGCCGAGAACCCTGCCTGCTTCGATCCCAAGAAGCCGGCCAAGGAGGGCATGCGTGAGATCACCGAGCTGGTTAAGATCCGCATGACCAACCTCAACTCCGTGGGCAAAGCAGAGTAACAGCAAGGGTACTCCGACTCGCTACATATCCCGGGGAGGGACGAGGGCTTAGTTCCCCAATCGTCCTCGGGCATGCAAAAAGCCTCGCTGCGCACTTCGTGCGGCGAGGCTTTTTGCCCCCTGCGGAAAGATTGGGGAACTAAGCCCTCGTCCCCCCCCAAGTTGACCTGCTCGAGGTCGTCGCCCTTGTGGCGTTGGGGCTGAAAGGGTGGGGCGCGGGGGTTACTTGGTTGTTAGGGTTAGCAGGTCGTTGGGGGTTTTGAGGTTGTAGGTGGCGTTTGGGATGTCTTGGTGCGATTCCCATGCCGCTCTGGCAAAACTGATCCCTGCCGAAGTTGCGCATTGTTCGTCGTAGACGGTGTCGCCAACGTAGACGACGTTGCCAGGATTCGCGCCCGTACGCCGGAGATATTCGAGCATGGGAGCGGGTGCGGGTTTATGTTCGGTTGTGTCTTCGACAAGGATGATGTGCTCAAAATACTTATCGAAGCCAAGGGGTGCAATTTCTTCTGCGTATTCGTCGCGCGCACGTGAGGAGACGATGCCAAGTTTGCAGCCGCTATCGGCGAGTGTTGCGATGACTTCAAGCAAACCTGGAAACACGCTGATGGTGCTTTTAAAGCTGGCGGCAACTTGGCACCAGCGATCCAACGTTGCCTGCGAGTAGATCCCAAGTTTCTCAAGGGCATCCTTGCCGGGTATGCCGAGGGCAAATTCAAGCTCGTGTCGGGGGAGCGTTTTGCCGGTCTCTTCTTGGACAATCTGGACAAGCGATGATAGAACGCTTTCTTCTGTATCTGCCAATGTCCCATCAACGTCAAATACGATATGGTCAAAGTGCTTCATATGATTGCTCCTCTCTGTTGTTTGCCTGCAAGTTTGATGCGGTGACAGAAGAAAGGCTAGCGGGATTTCTGCCTGGTGCTATCGAGATTCTGCCTCGCTGCTCGATAGCTCGAAGGAGTGCACCCCATTTGTTCTTTAAATACCTGGCCAAGATGGCTTGCTGTTATAAATCCGCATTGGCGCGCGACTGTCTGTACCGTTCGCGTGGTGTGTGCCAAAAGTTCGCAAGCACGGTTTATGCGGTATGCGCGTAGATATGCCGCCGGGGTCGTTCCTGCACAAGTTTCGATAATGCGGTAACACTCTCTTTCGCTTACGCCGGCTGCAGATGCCATCTGGGGCACATCTATAGCGGCTGCATAGTTTGCGCGGATAAAGTCCAGGATTGCCTTGAACTGTACGTCGCGGCCGGTCATCCAAGAGGCGCCGTCGGAGGAAAAGAGCGGTTCGGCCTTGGCGTAAATCTGAATCCAGAGCTCTGACAAGTTATTTCGAAGCGCCATCTCGTTCTGCGGCCGTTGAAGGTCGTGGCTAAAGGAGCTCTTCAGCAAATCGATAAAGGGCATATCGTCGGGGTTGGTGGGCGACCATTTGAGCACATCGACGCCTCGACATTGAAGTAATGGATTGATGTAGCGCTTTTGGAGACGTCCCGCGGGATCGCCGAGCATCGACGGCTGAAAGATATGCAGCATTTGAATGGCTGGCGCCGAATTGGGCGATTGCAGCGTGCTGTGCAAAACGCCGCCGTTGATAAAGCCGGCGGACCCTTCCTCAAAGCGTACGTGCTCATGAGCCGCGCGCGTTCGATAGTCAATCGCTCCCTGCTCCATGTAGAAAAGCTCAACTTCGGAATGCCAGTGCCAGGGGACGGAATTGCCCGGATAGCGAGCGAATTCTGCGCGTTCGGCAATATAGGGCCAGTCTTCGGCGGTCTCGGGAAACGCTTCCTCGCGTCCTCCGCGGTGCAATTCTATGTGATCCATGTTTCGCATGGCATCAGTATAAAGCGCGATGGGCTTAGATTGCTCTTGCCTGTTCGGGGAACGCCTTGTCTAGGGATGCTTGGAGCTTTTCGAACGATGCTCGCAAGTTGTGCCTCTGGTTGGTCGAGCGTTTGGCTTTTGTGGTGGGGGAGTCGAGGAGGCCGTCTCTCTGTGTCGGGGGGAAGGAGAAAAGGTCTGCATGTTTTAGGGATGGCTGCCGTGTTACGGCATTGGAAGAATGCATGCTTATGCGGCCTCCTCGATGTCCACCAAAAGGTTGCGCACGGGGTGTGCTGCTAGGTCCTGTGCGTTGGCAGTATTATGCCGCGGCTGCTGCAAAGAAGCGCTAAAGAAAGGCTTAACCTGGTTTGGTGTTACGATGAAACTGCAGGTCAGAGGTATCGAGTAACACTCTTGAAAGGTTTTGAGCTTAAGGACTTTCTAAGGTTTGTGACGCGGATATGGCTCGCCTGTGTGAGGCGTGTGGGCGGCTCGTTCCTAGCGCTGCGGCTCTGCGGCGCGCACCTGCTCGATGACCTTTTCCATGGTGGCGTCGATGCAGTCTTTTTTGAGCTCGCATTCCCAGATGGTTATGGATGTCCAGCCCATTTGAGTGAGTGCTGCCACGGCAGCGCGGTCGCGCTCGACGTTGCGGCGGAACTTTGCCTCCCAAAACTCAACATTGCGCTTGGGCTGGCTCGGATTGCACTTAGGGCAGCGATGCCAAAAGCAGCCGTTGACGAAGATGGCGATCTTGCGCCCGGGAAAGGCGATGTCGGGCTTGCCGGGAACCTTCCATTCCAAGCGATAACCCGTAAGGCCCGCGGCCCGTAGGCGTTGTCGTACGAGCAGCTCGGGCTTGGTGTTGGCACGCTTGTTGCCCTTCATGGACTTTTTGATGGCGGCGCGACGGCGCACCAGTTCGCGCTCGTCGGCGGAGAGGTCGGAGGTATCGATGCCGTCGAGTAGGCTGGGCTTGGGACGCTTATTGCTGCGGCGCTTAGGTGCGCGCTTGGGCTTGGCGACGGGGCGTTCGGTCGTGGCGGCCTCGGCATCTTTGGCAGTGCTGTTGACCTTAAGCCGATCTTCCTTCAGCTCAATCAGGGCATCGATAAGCCCCTTGTCGGCGGGCATCCATTTCACCGTGGCAAGCGAGGTGCGTGGAATCCAGCGGATATCGAGCTGGCGGTCGTGCTTCTGAGGCTCAGCGGATTCATCGGCGAGCGAGCAGTAGTAACACTCCATCGAGAGATGAAAATCGGGGTAGTCATACTCAACGGTGTAGAAATCGCGCAGGTTGGTGACTTTGACCCGCAGCTCTTCCATGAGCTCGCGGCGTACGGCGTCCTCGGGCGTCTCGCCGCGCATGAGCTTGCCACCGGGAAACTCCCAAAGTCCCTGCATGTCGCCATAGCCGCGCTGCACGGCAAGCAGCTCGTCAGATCCTTCCTTGCGAATGATCCCAGCGGCAACATGAACAGTCTTCAACAGGAGTCCTCTCTCAACATCAACACGTGGCAGGGTAGCTATCCGTACCTTACACAACGGTAAGGCAAGCGTAAGCCATATCGATGGTAGCCGACTCGTCTTCTTGCGACTATAGATGCCGTAGACTAATCGCAAGAAAGGACTCGGTATGCAAACCACGCACATGGCGACCCCGGTACTGGAGGTCGCGCATCTCGAAAAGGTATATGGGGCGCTGGGCAACGTGACCCGCGCGCTCAACGACGTCAGCTTTACCGTCAACCGCGGTGAGTTCGTGGGCATCATGGGCGCTTCGGGCTCGGGCAAGTCGACGTTGCTCAACTGCGTGTCGACCATCGATAGCGCCACGAGCGGCACGATCCGCATCAACGGGCAGGACGTGACGCGCATGAAGCAGGCCAAGCTCTCGCAGTTTCGCCGCGAGGAGCTCGGCTTTATCTTCCAGGACTCCAACCTGCTCGATACGCTCACGGCACGCGAGAACATCGCCCTGCCGCTCACCATTGCCCGCACAAACTCGGCAGAGATCTCGACCCGCGTGCAGGATGTGGCAGCGCGCCTGTCCATCAGTCAGGTGCTCGACAAGTATCCCTACCAGATGTCCGGCGGCCAGCAGCAGCGCGTTGCCGCGGCTCGCGCGCTCGTCACCGACCCCACCATGATCATGGCCGACGAGCCTACCGGCGCCCTCGACTCCAAAAGCGCCCGCCTGTTGCTCGAGAGCCTAGAGGCCCTCAACCGCCGCCTGCGCGCCACCGTGCTCATGGTCACGCACGACAGCTTTGCCGCCAGCTACACGAGCCGTGTGCTGTTTATCCGCGACGGCAAGATCTTCACCGAGCTGCGCCGCGGCGACACCGACCGCCGAGAGTTCTTCGACCGCATTATGGAGGTCGTTGCCATGATGGGCGGTGAGGGCTCCGATGCTCTGTAAACTCGCTTGGGGCAACGTCCGCCGCGCCGGCCGCGACTACCTTGTCTACTTGCTGACGCTCACCCTGGGTGTCACGGTCTTCTATGCCTTCAATACCGTCTCGATGCAGGTCGACATTGCCGGCATCAAGGAGGAGGGACTGTCCGAGCTCATGGGCAGCATGCTCGGTTACCTGACGTACTTTTTGGCCGGCGTCATGGCCTTTCTGATGGTGTATGCCAACAACTTCATCATGAAGCGCCGCAAAAAGGAGTTCGGCCTGTACCAGGTGCTCGGCATGCGCCGCGGGCGCGTCGCCACGATCATGGCGCTCGAGACCGTGATCGTTTCGGTCGGCGCCTTTGTCGCCGGCATTGTGCTGGGCGTGGGGCTCTCCCAGCTCATGACATTCTTTACGGCCTCGCTCTTTAAGACACAGATCGCTAATTTCCACTTCTTTTTCTCGGTGCATGCGTTCAACCTGACCCTTGCCTGCATGCTCGTGATGTTTGTGCTTACGCTACTGCTGAACCTTCGCGCCGTGCGCCGTACCAAGCTCATCGAGCTTATGGGCGCCGAGCGGCGCAACGAGAGCATCAAGACGCGCAACCCCTGGATTGCGATCGCCATCTTTGTCGTGGGCGTGGTGCTGGTGGGCGTGGCCTATTACCGCCTGTTGCGCGATGGGTTCCCGCTCACCGCGACGGAGGGTAAGCTGCAGGAGGCCATGAACCAGTTCGGTATCACCACGGCCATGGTTACGGTGGGTACCTTTGCCCTATTTTGGGGACTTTCGGGCATGCTCATCAAGCTGCTGCAGAGCCTGCGCAGCGTCTATTGGCGCGGCCTCAATATGTTTACCGTGCGCCAGCTTGCGGCCAAGGTCAACACGGTGTGCTTTTCGATGGGCGTTATCGCGATGATCCTGTTTCTGGCCATTACCTCGGTGACCTGCGGCATGTCGATCGCCAACGTGATGAACGAGAACCTGGAGCGCTATACGCCGGCGGATATGTCGCAGACGTATATCTATTACGCGTCCGATAGGCTCGACTACTACAAGGAGTATGTCAATCCTTCCGAGGCCGATCGCATGGTGCTGGCAGACGCAACGGTCGATTTGTACTCTGCATGGCACGGTGACCGTATCGATTCTGATAACGTTGCGGAAAGTATCAAGGGCAAGTCGGCAGATAATGGCAACGAGGCCGGAAAGAAGGTCAATATCGCCGATGTTGCCGGCGAGCATGTGCAGATTGATTCGTATCTGAGCTATACGCTTGGCGGCTCGGATCCTTCGGTGACGGCGGGCGAGATGTGCAAGGCCATGGGCGAAAAGCTCCCCAAGGCGCTCGAGGGTAGCAATGCCGATGATATGGGCCTGTTTGTGACGCCGGCGAGCCAGTACAACAAACTGCGCCAGATGATGGGCGAGGAGCCGGTGAGCATTGGCCGCGACCAGTACTTGCTTACGTGCGATATGGGCGGCGAGTTGGGCGACCTGTACACTAAGTACATGGCTGGGGGCCATACCCTCACCTTGGGCGGACATACGCTCAAGCCCGCAACCGATAAGTCGGACGAGGACACGGCTGCCATCGCCAACTCGGCACTCGGCAGCAATCCCGGTACCGTGGTCGTAGCCGACGAGCTGCTGTCCCAGCTTAACCTGCAGCCGTATTCCAGTAATCTGCTCGTTAACTACAAGCAGGGGATGGATGTGACCAAGGCAGACGAGAGCATTAAATACACCATGCTCGACAATCTGCTCGTTGACGGCAAGGAGCCGGGGTCGTGGGGAATCTTCATGACACGCTCCGAGATCTATACGCAGGCGGCGCAGATGAACGGCATGATTAGCTATCTAGCCATCTATATTGGCTTTGTACTGGTCGTTGCATGTGCGGCAATTCTGTCGATCCAGCAGCTCTCCAATGTGGCCGACGGAAGCCGCAGCTATCGCGTGCTGGCGCAGATCGGCTGTGACGACCGCCAGATTCGCCATTCGGCGATGGCGCAGCAAGCGGTGTTCTTCCTGTTCCCGCTGGCAGTGGGTCTGGCGCACTCCTTTGTGGCGCTCAAGGTGATCATCGAGCTGGTGAGCGTATTCGGCGATATGAGCATCGGCGCCACCGTGGGCCTCACCTGCGCGATTTTCCTGGCGGCCTACGGCGGCTACTTCCTGGTGACCTACCTCATGAGCGCCGGAATGGTACAAGCTGCCATCGCCACCCGCTACAGTGAGTAACTCACCCAGTTTGGAATTATCGTAGGTTGAGCATAAGTCAGACACTATGACCCAATCCAGGGGCACGGAAACGACAGGAGCCCCCGCTCGTGACCGCGGGTCGGGGCTGCGACAATGTTGTTGAAGTGCCAGAGGCGCAGCCGCGCCGCAACGAGGTTGGGAGGCTCCCGTGCCTAGATATTCTACCGCCTTCGGAATGGACGTACACCTCAGGTCCACCACCGTCTGCGCGCTCGACGCGGAGACGGGCGAGGCCGTGACGAGGAGGTTCCGCGGCAACCCCTGGGGCGAGGTCGCGGAGTGGATGTCGGGCTTCCCCGGCCCGTCGCTCGCCGCCTACGAGAGCGGCTACCTCGGCTTCGCCCCGCAGAGGGAGCTCTCCGGGCTCGGCGTCGACTGCGTCGTCGCGGCCGTCTCCAAGGTCCCGAGGTCGGCGGCAGACCTCTCGTCCAAGAACGACCGCAACGACGCGGCCAGGATGGCCAAGGCGATACTGTCGCACGATATCTCCCCGGTATGGGTGCCGTCCCCCGAGATCGAGGGGCTCAGGGACCTCGCCGCCGCCCACGACGCCGCGACCGCGAGGCTCGCGGCGGCGAAGCAGCGGCTCCTGGCGTTCCTGGCCCGCCGTGGCTACGCCTACGGCGGCACGACGCCGGCCGGAAACCCCCGGAGGTACTGGACGTACGGCTTCCTCAGGCGGCTCGACAAGGTCCGGCCCGCCGACGACGGAGGCATCCGGGCGCTTGCGGCGCTGAGGAACGAGGTCGAGGCGGCCGACGAGACGAGGGAGGTGTTAGCGTCAATATATTTTTCACCATTTTCACCAACGTATTTTCGCCAATCGCGCCAACGCGGATGCGCCGGAT
>ENA-OQIH01000027-OQIH01000027.1-human-gut-metagenome-genome-assembly--contig:-NODE-27-length-140950-cov-29.444010_pt1 | contig 140950 bp, 123 predicted proteins | sample MGYA00242575_ERZ504740 | MGnify/ENA primary metagenome ERZ504740 (study PRJEB26092, sample SAMD00036192) | human gut metagenome | host: Homo sapiens | study: EMG produced TPA metagenomics assembly...
TAAAATCAGTCAGTATGTTGCTGTTCCTAATGGGTGCCTCTACAGGAGCAGCATACGCGGTCGCCAATCCCGGCGTTGCCGATGTGAAAATCACACAACAAAATGGAGCTTGTACAGGAGTTGTAGTAGACGCTACAGGTGAAACCGTTATCGGTGCGTCTGTAGTAGTGAAAGGTACGACTAATGGTACGATAACCGGACTTGATGGCGACTTCTCTTTATCCAATGTGAAAAAAGGGGATATCATTCAAATTTCATTTGTAGGTTATCAAACAGTAGAGATTCCTTGGGATGGACAACCCATGAATGTAACTTTACAGGATGACACACAAACATTGGGTGAAGTTGTAGTGACTGCTCTTGGTATCAAACGTGAGAAAAAAGCACTGGGTTATGCCATGCAGGAGGTAAAAGGTGACGCGTTACTTGAAGCTCGTGAAACGAACCTCGCAAATGCTTTGACAGGTAAAGTTTCAGGTGTCCAGATTATCCGTTCAAGTAATGGTCCTGGCGGTTCTTCCAAAATCCAGCTTCGTGGTGCGAATTCTGTAACAGGTTTGAACCAGCCGTTAATTGTTGTCGATGGTGTGCCAATGGATAACTTTACAGGAGCAAGTAATAATGATATTGATAACCCGACATTGGATATGGGTAATGGACTTTCAGATATTAATGCTGAAGATATTGAGTCCATGTCTGTGTTGAAAGGTGCGTCAGCTGCTGCACTTTATGGTTCTCGTGCCGGTAATGGTGTTATTTTGATTACAACTAAAAAAGGAACAAAGCGTGAAGGTTTGGGTATCACCATCTCTGGTTCAGTTTCCGCTGAGACAACATTTATGCTCCCTAAACGCCAAAAAGCCTTTGGACAAGGTGAGAATGGCGTGTTCGACTCAACTAACAGCTATAGCTGGGGACCTGAAGTAACAGGGCAAAGCTATACAAAATGGGATGGTACAACTGCAAATATGCAAATCTTTGATAACGTAAAAAATTTCTTTGATACAGGTGTGAACTTATCAGAAAGCATATCATTCCAGCAGCAGTATGATAAAACATCCATTTACACTTCATTGAATCGTATGGATGACTCCAGCATGATACCGGGTGCTAACTTAAGCCGTACAAACTTAACTTTGCGTGCATCTTCTACTTTTGGTAAAGATGATCGTTGGAGCATTGATGCAAAAGTACAATACATCAATACCCTCGCAGAAAACCGCCCTATCAGTGGTGCACGTGGGAATAATGCATTTTATACTATTTTCAATATGCCTACGACTATTGACATCCGTGACTTTTCCAGCCCTGTCAAAGACGAATTCGGCGAAATGATCTGGTGGAGTAAAGGGGGTATCAACCCTTATTGGTCTAAAGATTATAATCCCAATAAAGATAGCCGCAATCGTTTCCTGATGAACGGATCATTGAAGTACAAATTTACAGATTGGCTGGATGCTGAAATCAAAGCCGGTAGTGATATGTATTTCACTGAGGGTGAAGAGAAATTGTATGCAGGAAGTCCTACTAATAATAAGAACAGCCGTTACAGCACTAGTGAGAAAAAGTTCTTCGAAAATAATTTCAGCTTTTTGATCAGTGGCCATAAGGATGAATTGTTTGGAAAATTTGGTGGTAATTTCTCTTTTGGTGGTAACTTAATGGAAAGAAAATCTACAGGTTTGGATAATTCTATGGGAAAATTGACTGCGCCCGATTTATTCTCTTTAGCCAATGGTGACAAAAAAGATTTGTCAATAACCGAAACCTATATTCATAAAAAAATCAATTCTTTGTATGGAACTCTTGGGATCAACTATAATGGTTGGGCATTCTTGGATGCAACTTTCCGTAATGACTGGTCATCAGCTTTGAATAAAGAAAACCGTTCATTCTTCTATCCGTCTGTTTCATTGTCATGGGTGATCAGTGATATGGTGGGTAAAGTAGGCAAAGGCATGCCCGAATGGTTTACTTATGCTAAAGCACGTGCATCTTTTGCACAAGTAGGTAACGATATGGATGCATATCAGTTATATAATACATATAGTATTGGTTCAGACCCTAATGGCAATACAACTGCCGGACAAGGAAAAACCAAATACGATGCAGATGTACGCAGCGAGTTGATTACTTCTTGGGAAGCCGGTGCTGAATTGAAATTCTTCAATAACCGTTTAGGAGTTGACTTTGCATGGTACAAGACAAACGCAAAACGCCAGTTAATGAATATTCCTTTAAATAACCTTTCCGGTTATGATAACATGAAAGTAAATGCAGGTAACATTCAAAATACCGGTATTGAAATCATGTTGAATGCACGCCCTATCGAAACAGCTCAATTTAGTTGGGATACTCAGTTGAACTTCTCTCAGAACAAGAGTAAGATTATTGAATTATTACCGGGAAAACCAGGTATGCAGTATGCTTTAGGAGGTTCTGACGCATTACAGGTTTATGCAGTTGCGGGAGGTGCTTATGGTGAAATCTGGGGTACCAAATATCAACGAGTAGAAGAAGGAGAATTTAAAGGACAATTATTACTCAATGAATCAGGACTGCCACAGGCCACTAGTGACAAGCATAAGATTGGTGAACAACAGCCTGACTTCCTATTAGGATGGACAAATACATTTAATTATAAAAACTTCACACTTAGTTTCCTGATTGACGGACGTTTTGGTGGCGATATTTTCTCATTCACCAATATGAACTTGCAACGTAGTGGTATTGCCGAATGTACTGCTCCAGGCGGTAAACGTGAGGATATCGTTGTAGCGGGAGTTATCAAAGATGGCAACGGTTATAAGGTAAATGATCAAAGTGTTTCTTTAGAACGTTATTACAAAGCTTTGGCTACAGGTCGCGCCGGTATTTCGGAAGCTTATATTTATGATGCAACCAACATCCGTTTGCGTAACATCGCCTTGAGTTATCGTTTCCCGTCATCTATGTTGAAAAAGACTCCGTTCCAACAGGTTAAGCTTGGTTTCACCGTAAATAATGTATGGATGATTTCAAGCCATTTGGACGGTATTGATCCGGAATCAGTATATGCTACAAGCACTAATGCAACAGGTTTGGAGAACTCGTCAGCTCCGACATCACGTTCTTACCTGTTTAATGTAACTCTTGGTTTCTAATCATAAAAAAGAAAAAGAACAATGAAAACAATGAATAAATTATTTTTGGGGCTTGGCTTTTGCGCCGGATTAGTTTCCTGCTCTGACTTTGATGAAGTCAATACCAATCCCACAGCCGCCGGTGAGGAATATGTAAAACCTCAATATGCATTGAATAATTCTATAGGACAGGCACAGATGAATCCCGGTACCGCAGAGCGTATAGTAGTCTATAACTGGGCTAGTGCTGCCAGAATTTGTGGAGAAATGAGTTTTCTGAACGTAGGCCGCTATAGTGATGATTACACATCTTCTTATTATTATCCTGATCTCAGTGCCAGTATTAAAAATGCTACGTTGGCTATTACAGCAGTAGAGAACCAGCTCGAAGCGGCCACTACCACTGCACATGAAAAAGAATTTTTCCCGAACGTAAAGCAATTTGCCCGTATCTGGCGTGCCTATCTTATCAGTGAGTTTGTCGATAATTTCGGACCTTATCCTATTGAAAGTTTCCTAGGGGAAAATCCTGTTTTCAACTCAGAGAAAGATGATTATGAATTCATTTTAAAGGAGTTGAAAGAAGCCGCAGCAGCTATCAACACCTCTGTCCTGCCTGTTGAGGCAGAAGGCAAATGCGACCCGTTTGACAATGTAAAATATGATCCTGTGAAGTGGCAGAAATATGCAAATTCACTCCGTATGCGTCTGGCCATGCGTTTATCAAACATCGACAAGGCAACTGCACAGGCCGAATTTGAGGATGCGGCCAAAGGTAACAAGATTTTAACGGCTGATGATATGTTTGCAGTAAAAGAAAATGATGGATGGGATGTCTTTTCCGGAGTATATACCCGTTCATTTGACGATCAGGTTCTTTCTTCAACAGTTGCCAATCTTCTGACTAATTTAGGTGGTATTAAAGTAACAGAACAACGTTCCGATTTGGCTAGTTATGTTAAACCAGCTAATTATTTAGGTATTAAATATGACAGACATTATGTTGCTAATACAGATAATCCTACTAAACAATATTGGCTGGATGGTATGCCGGAAAATCTTGATCCGCGTGCATTAAAGATATTCTGTCTGCCTGATGATGAAAATGCTGAGAACTACATAGATAAATATAATGACAGGACAGCTAAAGATTTCGTTCTTTACACAGTAGACGAAAACGGAAATCCGATTCCTAACAAGGATAATCCCGGAGAAATAAAGATTGATGCAACTCGTTGTTGGAATGGTTATCCCGCTGGTTCGCGTGGTGGATGGTCGCCAACCTTGGCTTATAACCAACTGGTGACAAATGGATATGGCCCCGGCTGTACTCTTCCAATGTTGGGTAAAGACTATTGTAAGGGAAAATCTCGCATATTCTTTGCAGCATGGGAAACGTATTTCTTGCTAGCAGAAGCTTCATTGTATGGTTGGAACACTGGAACAACAGCGAAAGAAGCCTATGAAAACGGTATTAAAGCTAGTTTTGAATACTTTGGTGTTAGCGAATATGTGAATGATTATCTGAATTCCACCAACTACAATCGTGTAGGTACTTCAGTCCAATTTGATCATACCACTGAACCTACTGCTGAACAAATGACTTATGTGGATGGATACAGCAAGGAACAGAAGACTGTTACTTATGAATATCCTACAGCTTCTAAAACGTTATATGGAAAAGCATTGAATGACCACCTGACTAAAATTATCACTCAAAAATTCATTGCACAAACTCCGTATTTGGTATTGGAAATGTGGTCGGATTTCCGCCGTTTGGGATTACCATTCTTTGAGATTCCTGCAAACGAAAGTTCAATGACCGGTTCAGACATGGTTAATGTCTGGAATCCTAATTCTTGGAAAGACGGACAGAAATGGGAATTTTATCCACAGCGTATGCGATATCCTTCCAGTCTGGAGAATGCAGACCCCGAAGGCTATAAACAAGCTGTAGAGTTATTAGGAGGCTCAGATAATATCATCACTCCCTTATGGTGGACCGGACGTTAATGCCTTAACCTGAGACATTCATAAAATAATAAGTTAGCCAACTAATGCATACTTAAAGTATTACGAATTAGTTGGCTAACTTATATTATTTTCTGAATGTCCCTTATTATGGCCCAAAATCATTTGATATTCTGATGTCGGCAAAGCATATTACACATGAATCATAGATTCCCTAAACATTCATAACTACACAAAAAAGAAGGACTACCTTCTCACGAAGCCAGTCCTTTCATTTGCTATTAATAATCTAGTAATTTTCTGGTAAATTTTGAACGCTTTCTTATCTAAGAAACAAGCATTAACGCTCTTTTGTTTATTCCTCCATTGTAAAACTTTTCAGTATTTTTTCGGCAATATTTTCATTTTCCTTGCTATAGATAATAGATATATAAAATCCACTACCTGCCGCCTTAGTCATCAGACAAGCATAAAGGCAATGATCTGTTTCGCAGCTTCCTTTTAAATAAGTACCGAAAAACTGTGGTAACTCAAACTCCTGCACAGCCGACTGGTCTTTCACCCCGTCATCATTGGCATAGTCTTTTAATACACTCTTCAAGTCACTTTTTGTCATACCATCCGAATCCAAAGACTGAATGGTGATATAAAACCTGGAATTGTTCAGAAGAAAAGTCTCCTCTGTATCCTCCTCCACCAAAATCCCTTTTGGAGCCTCAAAAGTCAGACCATAGGCTGTCCATGTAATAGGAACCAAGGCTTGCGCACTTGCTGACAACCAGGCCAGACTTAAAAACACAAGAAGTAAAACCTTTTTCATTTTTAATTATTTTACCAATAAAACTCCGATCAGTCCACAACTGATTATTTATCCTTTTCACGGATTTCCACACGACGAATCTTTCCACTGATAGTCTTTGGAAGTTCTTCTACAAACTCTATGACACGCGGGTACTTGTACGGAGCAGTCACACGCTTCACATGATCTTGCAACTCCTTTACCAACTCAGGTCCTTCCTTACCCTTAAAAGTTTTAGAAAGGACAATCGTCGCCTTTACTACCTGACCACGGATTTCATCAGGCACACCGGTAATGGCACATTCCACAACAGCCGGATGGGTCATCAAAGCACTTTCCACCTCGAACGGGCCTATACGATAACCCGAACTCTTGATCACATCGTCAGCACGGCCTACAAACCAAAAATAACCATCCTCGTCACGCCAAGCCACATCACCTGTATAATAAATACCATCATGCCAAGCATCTTCCGTTAATTCCGAAGCACGATAATATTCTTTGAACAATCCCAATGGTTTGCCCCTATCTGTACGAATAACAATCTGACCTTGTTCTCCATCCTCAGCAGAACGCCCGTCGTGTGTCAACAAATCTATATCATATTGAGGATTAGGTACCCCCATACTTCCGGGTTTAGGCTCCATCCAGGGAAAAGTACCTAAAGTCAATGTAGTTTCCGTTTGTCCAAAACCTTCCATCAGACGGATACCTGTGATTTTCTTGAACGTTTCATATACAGAATAGTTCAAAGCCTCTCCCGCCGTAGTACAGTATTCCAAAGAAGAAAGATCATATTTACTAATATCCTCCTTAATTAAAAAACGATAAATAGTAGGAGGAGCACATAAAGAAGTGATATGATAATCCTGAATCTTTCCAAGAATATCTGCCGGTGTAAATTTTTCATGATCATACACAAAAATATTGGCTCCTGCTATCATCTGTCCATAAAGTTTTCCCCAGACAGCTTTCCCCCAACCTGTATCGGCAATGGTAAGATGAAGACTGTCACGATGCAAATTATGCCAGAAACTGGCAGTTACAATATGTCCCAAAGGATATGTAAAATCATGTGCCACCATCTTAGGTTCGCCTGTAGTGCCCGAAGTGAAATACATTAATGAAGTATCTTCATTCGTATTGGGATGTTCCGGTTTGACAAAAGGAGCAGCTTTTTCAATACCTTTATGAAAATCTTCAAAACCCTCCGGAATATCCGGTCCTACACTGACCAGTTTTCTTACTGAAGGACAATCGGGCATGGCATCTATAATATGCTTTGTTATCACATCTTCTCCTGCAGCTACAATCATCTTGATATCAGCAGCATTACAACGATACACGATATCCTTTTTTGTCAACAGATGAGTTGCAGGAATAACCACAGCTCCTAACTTATGCAAGGCAATAATAGAGTACCAGAACTCATAACGACGCTTTAAAATAAGCATCACCATATCACCATGACCAATACCAAGGCTCTGAAAATAAGAAGCAGTCATATCCGTATACTTTTTCAAGTCTGCATAAGTATATTGTATATGCTCCCCTTTATCATTAGTCCATAACAATGCTTTCTTATCGGGTTCTTCGGCAGCCCAGGCATCTACTATATCATAACCAAAATTAAAATTTTCAGGGATTTTAATCTTTAAATTCTTTATAAAGTCCTCTTGTGAGGTAAATGTGGTCTGTTCTAAGAATTTTTCTACCATAATCTTATTCAATTAAAAATTGAGAACCAAAAATTAGAAATAGTTGCGGTCAATGACAACGCAGTCTTTTTAATCTCAATTTATTATAATATTACTGCCAAGAATTTCACAGTCTTATCATCCAATGCCATCATACCATGTGGAATAGAAGAATCAAAATAAAGACTGTCACCTGGATTCAAGATCAATTCTTTTCCATTTATATTAAGTAACATTCTTCCTTCAATAACCAAATTGAATTCTTGTCCCTCATGTGAGTTAAAATGAATCGGAGTATTTTCCGGTTTCGGTTCTACAGTCACAATAAAAGGATCAGCCTTACGCCCGCGAAAACCGGAAGCCAATGACTGATATTTATACGCCTTGGTCCGTTCTACCGACACTCCTGAACCACAACGGGTCAGAAAATAAGAACTCATCTTAGGTTCTTCACCAAACATTAATACATCCAATGCAATACCGTATTTACGGGCTATTTTCTGTAAAGCACTGACAGAAATATCTTTCTCCCCGCTTTCCATACCCAAATACTCTTCCACTGAAAGCTGGCAACTTTTAGCCACTTCATCAGGAGTCAGTTCCAGAACGTCCCTTAATCCCTGGAGACGCTCAGCTATTTGTTTTATCTGGTCACTCATAATCTTATTGTTTTATGCTTCAAAGATAATGAAGATTTAAGAATTCCTAGCAAAATTTCATTAAGTTTCGAAGAAAACCATCTGACAGACAACATTAGTTAAGATTATATGCAAAACGTTTACTCTCCGAACGTACAGCATCATCAGCACATTTGAAACAAGACAAGAACCACGAAGTTAGCTTCCGAAGCCCCTCATCCTTTCCACAAAATTCTGAATCACCGGATACATAGCCTCAGGCGATTCCAACTCATAGCAAAGAGTTTCCAAAGGACACCAGCCTGTCCGGTTTCTGTTCCAAATACGAGAAACTATTTGAACACACTCCACCCTAATATTCGCCTTGTGCAATACAGCCAATGCAGGATCACTGATGATATCCGTATAAACCTCCTGGACACCCCCCAGCACCATCAATGCGGCAGCTGCTTTTCCTACCACCTTGTCAGCAACCTGCGCTCCATGCAAAAAGGCCGGATGCTGATTCAGCAAATCATATAAATCGGCTACCCCGCGTTGGGTAAAAGTACGGATCTCTTCCTTTCTGATAACACAGGAATAGCCGCCTTCATGCAACAATCTGATTAATTCATCCATCTTCCTTTCTATTTCATTCAGATAATACGATGCATCTCATGACCTTCTACATAAATAGCACTAAACGGGCGGCTCGGACAAAGATTTTCACAAGCGCCACAACCGATGCAACGTTCTGTATTCACAACCGGTATCTTAAGTGATTTTCCATCATTGGCATCTTTAGGAACCATCAAGATAGCCCCCGTAGGACAATGACGGGCACAATTTCCACAACTTACCCCATCTGTGTTCACTATACAATTCTGAGCAACCCACACAGCATGACCAATCTGTACAGATGACTTCTCTGTCAGATCAGCCAAGTGAATAGCATCAGTAGGACATACTTCTGCACATTTCGCACACTCAGGACGACAATATCCACGTTCGTAAGACATCTCGGGCTGCATCAGATGTTTCAAATCACCGGACGGACGCAATACCTGATTAGGGCACACCGACACACAAAGCTGACAAGCCGTACAGTGCTGCGCAAAATGACGGAAACTCAATGCTCCCGCAGGAACAATAGGAGTGGCACGCTTGGGAACTTTCTTATCTATAAGAGGAGCCAGACCGCCATCCACTTTCTTTTCCTGAGCTTTTACGGCAACACTTGCAGCAATCAAAGCCGAAACCGTAAAGAACCCACGCCGTGCAGTATCTACCTTTTCTTTGTTTAAAGACGCCTGAGAAACCTGTTTGCCAATTCCTTCACTTGCCGGAGCCTGTTTCTTCAGAAGCATCTGCCCCGATACATATTTTATTGCCCCTTGGCGGCACTTGCCTAGACAATCCATACAAGCAACACAACGGGAATAATCAATCTCATGTGCTTTGGGATTAATGCAGGAAGACTTGCAATTACGAGCACAAAGTCCGCAACCATTACATTTAGACGTATCAATAACCGGTTTAAAATAAGAATATCTAGATAAGAATCCCAATACTGTACCCACCGGGCAAATGGTATTGCAATAAGTTCTTCCTCCACGCCATGCCAAAATAAAAAGCACAATCACAGTACCCACTGCAACTGCAAAAGTAGAAAGACCTTTCATCCAAACATCTACCGAATAAAAAGCATAACTGTCCACACGCTCCGCCCATAGGGCAAGTACATTGTTCCCCCACTGATACAAAGGTGTCAGCAGGTTAGAAACGATACGGCCGTATGCACTGTAAGGAGCAATCAACGCCGCCAATGAAACCGCCCCTGCTACCAAAGCGACGACAAACACTGCCAATACCCCATAGCGTAACCACGACAAAGCAGGCGAGTAGCGGAAACGATTCTTCTTTACCTTTCCCGAAACCCAGGAAATGATATCTTGAAACACCCCTAACGGACAGATAACCGAACAATAGACACGCCCCAAAAGCAGAGTCAACAAAACAAGGGCTATCACCACCCCCACATTCAATGCCAGCACGGCAGGAAGGAACTGTATTTTCGCCATCCAGCCAAACCAACCATGCACAGTCCCTGTAAAATCCAAAAACAGCAACGTGATCATTGTAAAGAACAAAAGGGCGGCGGCAAGTCTTATTTTACGTAACATAAGCATTCGTTATTTTATCATGTTTATCCATTCCATTATAAAGTCTCTTGTTTCAACTGTTCCACATATGCGTCTATGCGATGCAGTTCTTTGGGAATATCAATGCTTTGAGGGCAATGCGGATTACACTGGTTACATCCGGTACAATGGCTTGCCTGCCGCAGTTTGGGCACACTACGATCATAACCTATCAGGAAAGCACGCCGTGCACGGCGGTAATTCTCATCCTGACTGCTTTTAGGCACATTTCCTTCGTTGACACATTTATTATAATGCACCAGAATCGCCGGAATATCCAACCCGTAAGGACAGGGCATACAATATTTGCAGTCATTGCAAGGAATCGTAGGGAACTTCAGCATCAATTGGGCTGTTTCTTCCAAGAACTCTTTTTCTTCCTCATTCAAAGGTTCCAAGGGCGAATAAGTCCGAAGGTTATCCTGCAAATGTTCCATATAAGTCATTCCACTCAGCACACACAACACGTTGGGATACGTACCGGCAAAACGGAACGCCCACGATGCCACACTGTTCTCCGGGCGACGCTGCTTCAAGCGCGCCACCAGGTGGTCGTTCAGTTTAGACAAACGTCCTCCCAACAGCGGCTCCATAATCACAGCCGGAATTCCACGCTTGGCCAACTCTCCATACAAATATTCCGCGTTAACATTTCTACCCGAAGCATGGCGCCAATCTACATAGTTCATCTGAATTTGCACAAAATCCCATTTCACATCCAGCGACAGCAAATAATCAAACACTTCCACCGATCCGTGAAATGACCATCCCAAATTACGAATACGGCCTTCTTCACGCTCTTTTAGTAAAAAGTCAAGAACTCCATTGTCAATATAACGGTCATGGAAAGTCTTGATCCCTTCCCCTCCACCTACGGAATGAAGCAAATAATAATCCAGATAATCCGTCTGCAATTCTTTCATCGACTGATGGTACATCTTGATGGAATTCTCACGAGTATAGTTTTGGAAATTGGACATCTTTGTCGCAATCAAGAGCTTTTCGCGGGGATAACGTTTCAAGGCCGCACCGGTGGCTCTTTCAGAAAACCCTTGGCAATAGACAGGAGATGTATCGAAATAATTCACTCCGTGAGCGATAGCATAATCCACCAGTTCATTCACCGCATCCTGATCTATCACATTTCCATCGCTGTCCGGTGCAGGTTTCAACGGCCAGCGCATACATCCATATCCTAAAAGTGAAACACGCTCCCCTTTGGGAGAAACGCGATACGTCATTTTATCCACAGGCACTTCGCCCAACACAGAAGCCTCGGATGAAGCCGGTTTCTCTTCGGATGCACAACCATACAGGGCTGCCGCCGATGCAGCCGCACTGACGCCTACTATCTTCAGAAACTTCCTGCGGCTCATTTCCTCTTTATCTCTCTTTTCCATAACCTTTTTTTATACTTAAGCACTGATTACCAATATTCGCAAAGATAAAAAGATTCCTTGATATTTATTGCGGCAAAGCACCTCATAATTACATAAAATGCGCACATTGTGCCACATGAATAATATTCTATCATAAAATGCCAAAAACTTCTTTCATTTTTGCATAATTCCAAACATACAGATCATTATTCTTCAAAAAAATACCATCCCATGAAAAAACTACTTCCGGCAAACTTATGCCTCTTCTCTTCCTTTCCGCTCCGGGTATAGGAACAAGATATTCTGATAGCTACTCCGAACACCTCCCTGCCGTTGTCCGTTCCCGAAAACGTGAAGCCATTATTACCTACAAGAAAGTCCATCCGATGATACAGCTGGACAATTTATCATACCGTTTCATCTCGCCTTACAATGATAAAGGTGTTTCCTCACTGATGCTCTACACCCCACAGAAAAAACATGCCGTGTTCTTGCCTACAAGATTCAGCATTATTGCAATCAGATTGTTCCCCGTTTCCGCATGGACAGGCTGAAAGCCGACAAGCAATACCGCATCACGGAACTAAACCGGAAAAGATGCCCGTCCGCTGCCACTGGACAACAAAATGTTCTCCGGAAGAATACTGATGAAACAAGGTGTCGAGCTACCGCTACAACATGAGTACGCCAGCCGCATACTGGAGCCGCCCGAAGTGAGCTAAACCTTCCGGTTGATATTGACAGACAAAAAGAGGATGTCAAAACTCTGTTTTTGAAAATATGAACTTATAATCTGGCATTTGAACATCCTAAAAGGCTAAAGAAAGGGCCGTATCATTACTCAATACAGAGCTTGATACGACCCTTTTTTAAGTGTTATAAATACGATCTGTAACTTTGCGGGGTAGCCATTTTAGTTTTGACACATTTACCCTTTTTTGTCTATCAGTCCATTCCGATACGTTTCATCAACTCATCATATTCCTTCTCTTCCCTGCACAACGGCCTGTACCAGGTATATTTCAACACCACGGTGGTCACCACCAGCAGCAACACCGACGCAATGAGTCCCCCCGTACCGCGCACCACCAGATACATGGGCACAATAGTGAGACAGCACTGCCACACGATACCAATCGCCACATTGAACATATCCCGCTTGAAATGGCGGTTGTGCGTCACCTGCGGATAGCGTGCTACCGCCTTGGCCGCCACCGGTTTCCACCACCCCCACGGACGTACCCGGATATAGAAGTTCACCAGCGTCTCCTCGTCAGTAGGAGGTGCCGAGTACGTACCCACGATACAACCCACCAGCGAAATGCCGAACAACACGGGGAAAAAATAAAGTACCAACGAATCGGGTACCGTGAACTTCATCACAATGGCAGCCACCACACCCGAAGTCATTCCCCAGAAATACCCTTCACCATTAAACCGCCACCAGTGCCATTTCAACACATTGGCGGCAATATATCCGCCGAACAACGCGCCCACAATCCACTGGAAAATCTCGTTGATGTCCTTCAGAAAAAAGCCCATCACCGTACTGATAACCACCACCAGTACCGAAACAAGGTAACTCGCCCGTATCTGTGTCCTGACGGAAGCCCTTGGGTTGATATACTTCAGATAAATATCATTCACCACATAGGCCGGTGCCGCATTCACCGTAGAAGCGAATGTAGACATGAATGCCGACAGCAATCCTGCCAGTAACAAACCCGCCAGCCCCACCGGCACATACTTCGTAATCAGGTGAGGAAGAATTGTTTCGAAATCCGTGTGGACAGCCGTCATCTGTTCCAGTCCTCCATCCACTTTAAAGAAATAGATAACCAGCAACGCAAACCCCATAATCATCAGATAACGCGGAATCAGCAGAATGACCGATACCGAACCGCTCATCAGCGCCGCCTCCTTGGGTGACTTGCACGACAGGATCTTCTGCATGTCATAGTTCGGAGCAGGCCCCGCCATGCTCATAAAAATCCCTTTCAGCAACGCCATCATCACAAAGACACCCATCAGGCTGTAAGGCTCGTCCGCCATGCGTTCCGTCAGCAAACTCATCCGTTCACTCCAGTCAATGTCCAGCGTCCAGCCGAAGAAAGGCGACTCCCACCCTGCAGGCACAAATACCCGGATCATTTCAGGAGCCACCATGTTCATCCCGATAATGGCAATGACCACACCCGCCACCGTCATGATGAGGAACTGCACCACATCCGTCCACACAATGCTGAGCATACCGCCCAGCATCACATAGAAGGTAGCAATGGCCGTAAAGAAAATGCCGTAAAAATGAGGCACATATTGTACCGGAATATCCCAGGGCACATACTGCGACACTACCTCCCACGGAAAAAAGATCTCCATGAACTTGCCGATTCCGATAAACCCGTAGCTCAAGAAGCCCAGCACGCTGAGCAGAGCAAAGACAATGACAATAGTATGCGAGAGCGTAGCCCCCCGCCCCTGCCCGAAACGGGTCTTTATCCATTCGGCGCCCGTCAGCACATTGCTCCGGCGGAGCCACACCGACAGATAGACCATCAGGAAAATTTGATTGAACACGGGCCACAACCATGGAATCCACAGACTTTTGAACCCATAAGCAAAAGCCCAATACACCATCAGCATGGTGCCGGTAATATCAAACATGCCCGATGCATTCGACAGTCCCAACATATAAAACGGCAACGACTTTCCGCCCAAAAAATAAGAATCCATATTCTTTGCCGCCTTCTTTTTCAAAAACAACCCGATGGCGACAATAACCATCAGATAAGCACAAATAATCAGAATATCAACGATATGCAATTTCATAGTATCCGCTTCATCTTTTATTCAAACACCTGTGTCATGGGGCGTCCTATCCACACCTGCGGTTGCTCCAGATTGAAAACAGATGCTATAGTAGACGCGCAGTCAAACTGCATCATGCTCTCTTCGAAAGCTCCCCCCTTCTTGATGTTCTTTCCGGCGATAATGAACGGCGTTTCCATCTCCTCCATGGTCTTTCCGCCATGTCCCTTATTGATTCCCCCATGATCAGCGGTGACAATAATGATGCTGTTTTCATAAATACCCGCTTCTTTGATGGCATCCACAATACGGCCCACATAGCCGTCCAGTTCTCTCAGTTTGGCATAATAAGCCGGAGTATCGTGTCCGTCACCGTGCCCCACGTGGTCAGGGTTGTCGAAACAGAAAGCACTCAACACCGGTTTCTTCTGCGTAATATACTCACAGGCCATGTCACACAAAGCCGTAGGATGCGTGTTATAGTCGGGTGCCTGCGCATGATGGTTCAAAGCCAGCGTATCTACCAGATACTTGATACCATCCCATTCATACAGTACGCCCATCTCGGCATCGGGAGCCGCCTTGCGCAACTCGCTGAACACGGTGGGGAAAATGCCATGCTCGTTCAGCACACGCGAGGGTAGTTCGGGTGTTCTTGATCCCCACTCCGTGTACCCGTGCAGTTCAGGACCTGCCCCCATAAACATGGAAGCCCAATTTACAGCACTGGATGAAGGAAGTACACTGCGTTTTTTCAACGTGTAGCATCCGGCATCCATCAACGCCTTCACGTTCGGCATATCCGCCTTTTCCACACTGTAGGCGCCCCATCCGTCCAAACCGATGACAAACACATGTTCCGCTTTCCATTCCGGAGCCTTCCGGCAACCCGACAACACCATTACGGCTATGCACATAGCCCATAAAGCAATCTTTTTCATACAATATCTATTTTGGGTTTATAATTACAAAATTAGCCATTTATTCCCTTTCGACAAGAAAATAAATGGCATTATCCACTTCTCTTTCCACCTAAAAAACAGCCATTCCGCATTAAAAACGACTTTATCTTATCAATGCCTTTATATTCCTTCTATTTTACCCGTTCAGAAATGCCTCGTTGCGATCTATCAGCGCGTTCACCGCCGCCACTGAAGCTGCGGAACGCAATCCGTCGGCAGGCGTGTGCAGACAGTAGTCCACCAAGCGATCCACCGTAGAGACCGCCACGTGCATCCGCGTGTCGCTGGAGGCATAATAGATGTATACCGTACCGTCGTCATCGGCTATCCATCCGTTCGAGAAAAGCACATTGGACACATCGCCCACCCTTTCCCCCGCCAGCGGAGCCAGCAGATAGCCGGCTGGTTCAGCTATGACGCGCCACGGTTCATCGGCTGCGGTCATATAGAGATAGAGCACATAGCGCAGTCCGGCGGCACATCCGCGTACTCCGTGCGCCAGGTGCAGCCACCCTTGGGAGGTGCGGATGGGGTGCGGTCCCTCTCCGTTCTTCACCTCTTTGATCGTGTGATAATAACGGTGGTTTATTATCATTTCGTCCTTCACCTCCGCCCGGGTGATGTCGTCTATCAACGCCCATCCTATTCCTCCCCCATTTCCGGCATTAATAAAATCATCCTGCGGACGGGTGTAGAGGGCATATTTCCCATTCACAAATTCGGGATGCAACACCACATTGCGCTGTTGGCTCGCCGCTTTCAAGTCGGGCAACCGTTCCCAGTCCACCAGATTGCGCGTGCGTACGATTCCCGCCTTTGCCACCGCCGCCGACAGATCTCCCGCCGGTGCCTTGTCATCATGGCGTTCGCTGCAAAAGATACCATAAATCCATCCATCCTGGTGAGCGGTAAGACGCATATCATACACATTGGTTTCCGCCGGATCCACATCGGGCAATACCAGCGGACGTTTCCAAAAGTGGAAATTGTCCACCCCGTTAGGGCTTTCGGCTATGGCAAAGAACGACTTCCGGTCTGCTCCCTCCACACGCACCACCATCAGATACTTTCCGTTCCATTTCAGGGCACCACTGTTCATGGTAGCATTAAAGCCGATACGCTCCATACAACAAGGGTTGGTGGCAGGGTTGAAGTCATAACGCCATTCCAGGGGAATATGCTGGCGTGTCAGTACCGGATAAACATAACGGCGGATGACACCGTTCGTTTCTTCCTGCATTTCATTAGGACGTTGCAACAACGCTTCATGGCGTTGGCGCAATGCTTCTATTTGTTTTTTGAAATATCCGTTCATATCTTATTTTCTTTTCATTGTTATCAATCCATCTTTTACAGTAAAAGAATGCTATCCAAGCATCTAGAATTATACTATTTTATCAAAAATCAATCATATTCTATACAGTGTTGTTATTGGTTCTCAGGATAAAGAGACATACGGTAAACCCGCTGGTAAATCGCATCTTCCAATTCCAACTCAAACACAACATCCTGTGTTTCAGGATCTACTTCTGTCACGCGTGCACCACGATTGCCATTGCTAAGCACATTGCTCATTCCCGGACAAATTAATCTGTTACCCGTTTGTTCCAAATATTGCACCCCGGAACGGGCCGGAGTAAAATACGCGGCACCACGCTCTTTTCCATACTGCCAAACTTGGCGAACCGTACGGTTCACTTCATCCACTTCATATTCTATGCCGCAAGTATAAATATTTTTCCTGTCTGTAAAATCCAGTTTGAAGTTACGCCCATAACCATTATTGAAATAAAGAATGTGTCCATTAGGTAATGGGACAGCTGTATGACATCCCCAAGGCCATTCAAAATCATCACAATTCTTCGTTCCGGCTATCACCTCAGGATCAGTAATAGGAGTCCCGTCGGCATGAAGAGGATTCAATAATAATTTCAAGTATTTATCTCTCCAATACCCATGAGGCGATATAATCCACTCAATACCTCCAGCTTTATTAAACTTAAAGATTCCTTGATAACGAGCTGTAGCCAGATAATCATCTCCCCACTCTACTATACCATTATTATGCGCCCAATTACTGGCACTTTGTGCAAAAGGGTCTGAGGTTAGATCATAATCGGTCATTCCATAGCGAGCCGAATCCAACATGTGCACCAAATCCCATTCTTGCAATATCTCCCCTTTTTCGGGATCTATCATAATAATAAAATCATTTATCCGTACATCTTTCCCATTGGCGATTTTAGCGGAAGTCTTGCTCACAGTCGCTAATATATTGCCTTGCTTATCTTGAGATATGGCATGATGCATAGTGTATCCCCGTTCCAGCATATCCCAATTATGAATTGTATTTCCCATCATATCCACCTCCACCATCCGATGATGGTTTCCGTCACCGGTCATATAATGTCCGTTCTGCATCCGGATCAATCCGCACCCGATTCCGATATATCGATGTTCATCCGACTTCTCCCAATCAAGAATCCAACGGATTTCTCCGTCAGCATCTATCATATAAGGGATAGAAGTGTCTGTTTCATCCTGTCCGGGGGAGTTTACCAAATTCATGCCTGGCTCCATTCGGTCATATTGAGCCTTTACCACTCTGATTTCCTTAGGCAGCCTTCTGCTTTCCAATGTTTTCGTCTGAAGCTTTAGATTGGACCGAGCACGTTCATTTCCTTGCAAATCCGTATAAATTAAAGTGATCTGGTTATTATAATTGGGATAAAGTCCCAATACCGGAATATTCTGTTTTAATCCCACATCTTTAAATGTATATTCCACGTCAGGCGTATGCTTTCCCGGTTTGCTGTGTACAATCAGTTTAATGCGTCCCAATACAGGTAATTTTACAACTACACTGGCCGATAATGGATTGCAACCGGAAGGATTGACTGTAGAACTCAATATCAAGTTGTCAATCGAAGTACCTAAGGTAGGTATAACATAAGTGCTTCCATTGGCAAATGTCAAAGTCGTTTTCCAGTTTTCCGCATCCACATCTACACTTTGGATTAACTCTTGCGGAAAAATTATCTTATTGGACTCGAATAACAAAACACATTGTTCACCTTCCTGAGAAACAGATTTCAATAAATCATTTTCCTTCAACTGGTTTTGTATATCCTGCATAGCTTGGGTACAATCCTGTTCTTCATCACGACATGACAAAAATACAAATATCATAACCAACAAAGAGCATAAATAATATCCTTTCCTTTTCATTTGGCTTCATTGTTTTTATGGGAGTGTGTCAAAACTAAACCGGGCCTATCCCATCGTCAGTTGTAGGGGAAGGGTTTGCCTGCCCGAAGACACAAAGCAAACTGTTTTCGGGCGAGCGGACCTCGCCCCTGCGAACTAAACGATGGCATTATCCACGTTTTGACACACCTCTCATACTTTTTAATTATCAGTTCAATACAATCATCTCCATTCCGGCTTTTGCTCCAAATTCAAATTAGCGTCCACCTCTGCCTGAGGTATCGGGAAGTACAAGAATTTAGCTTCAAAATGGTCAAATCCTTGTGTATCCGAAATGCGGTCTGTCGGTTTATATCCTACCAATTCCTTTTCACCACTTTCATTTTCTTCGTAAAGCAATTCATAATGTTGAGAATCGGTCTTGCGTTCGTGCATGATAGCTTTCAACTTAGCAGGATCATTTCCGTACCAACGAACCATATCATCCCAACGTATATTCTCTCCGGCAAATTCCAGCAATTTCTGTTTCTGGAGTTCTGTCATTATAGCATCTTTTCCACTCAAGTTTTTCTCCGGCAGCCCGGCACGTACACGAATCCGGTTAATATCTTTCATTGCTCCGCTTTCATCATTGGTTTCCAGACAAGCCTCAGCGTGGAGCAACAAAACTTCTGCAAAGCGCATAATACGTAAATTGTTGATACGTCCGGCATCGTTAGAATACATCGTACATCCTGTGGGAACCCACCAAGCTGCAAACTTCTTCATCATGAAACGCCCTTGAACACCCTCGATAACCGGATAAGCAGGAGCATATCCTTGCTTGGCAATACCATATTTGCCATCGCCTTCGGGCAGTACCGTCCATTTAAACATATCATCAAATTCCACTTTACCACCATAGAATTTTTCATCCGGCTTCACATCACCGAAATCAGAATATTTAAAGAAGCACGTAGTGTACAAACGCTTATCCCATTTGGAATCAGATCCTTCCGGACGCTGTTCGGAAATGAATTCTTTTATCAAATAGGGAGAAGGCTGCATCTTATACCAACCACCGCCAATATTCTCACCTTTCAGTGTCGGGCCAAAATAATGAGCAAGGTTGTTTCCCATAAACGAGTCGTCACTAGTGCCATTGCCCCAAGAGTCACCCGAATTACCTTTGGCATCATAATTGATTTCCCAAATAGATTCGGCATTAAATTCCGTATCGTCACGGAAGTTGTCCTCATACTTTTGAGTCAAATCGTAACCATAACCATTCATTATAATTTCAAACTCATCCTTAGCGGCCTGATAATCCCCTTTCCAGATATAAGCTTTACCCAACATGGCAATAGCCGCACCTTGAGTTACACGACCGTTCTCATCGCTTGAACGAAGTTTAGGCAAACGAGACTTGGCTTCCTTAAAGTCTGAAATAGCCTGTTCCAGCACTTCATCACCGCTAGACAGTCCATGAGTTTCCGGATCTGCATCCTGCGGGAGAGTACGGATAACCGCATCACGATAATCAGTACGCAAACGGAAGTACCAGAATCCACGTAAGAAATAAGCCTCACCTATCATTTGCTCACGTTTGGTTTCGTCCATATCAACCGTAGCCGCACGATATATGAATTCGTTCGCCATCTGAATGCCTTCATAGATGTTTCCCCAGCTCAAATCCTTTGTATTCGTTGTGTTGACAAACGACAAATATTCCCAAATATAAGGTTCTTCTCCGCGAGTGGGGTAAAGGTCGTCACCGCGCATCTGAAGATGCATGATACCTTCCAACCCACCATAATATCCACTGGTCATACGGCGGAAAGGATTATAAACTGCGGACAAGCCTTTCATCACATTATCCTCGGATGTCCAGAAAGTGGTCGGAGTCTGACGATTAGGATCAATCTCATTCAGAAAGTCATCACTACAAGAAGACAACAACATTGGAGCTACAGCCAATGCAGCTATGTATTTTATAAAATTCTTTTTCATATTCTGCAAATATTACTTATTCCTAATTAGAAATTTACTTGTAAACCAAAGGTGATAGTACGTGCCATCGGATAACGACCGTCATCACAACCACGGGTCATTACACCCGAACCACCTGATGTACCGGCACCATCGGCATCTACCATACCCAAGTCAGGAGTATATCCTTTATAATCGGTTATAGTGAAAAGGTTTTCCATAGCCGTATAAACACGCACATTCTGCAAACCGGCTTTAGATACCCATACTTTGGGCAACGTATAACCTAATTCCAAAGTCTTCAAGCGCAAGAATGAACCATTTTCCAACCAACGGTCCGTATAGCCCCAGTTTGTACCATTAGGATCGCTAGTACCAAACAAACAGCGAGGAATGTCAGAATGATTGTTTTCAGTCCAGCTGTTCATGCGTTCTGCATATTGGTTTCCCGTTGATTCATTATAAACCGTACTATAATACTGGGCATTGTAAATCTTGTTGCCAAAGTTTCCGTCAAAGAACATATTCAAATCCAAACCTTTCCATTCAGCACCCAGACTTACACCCAAGTTAACTTTCGGGAAAGCAGAGCCTACATCCTGACGGTCATTATTGTCAATCTTACCATCTCCGTTATAATCCACGAAACGCAAGTCACCCGGTTGTGCATTAGGCTGGATCTTATTACCGTTCTTATCCACATACGCATCAATTTCTTGTTGGCTTTGGAATACACCATCCGTCTTTATCAAATTGAAATAACCTATGGAATGACCGGTCTTGGCATAAGTAATCGTTCCTTTGGCATGAGGATTGAATCCCTGCCATTCATCACGACTTCCGTTTACTTCCGTCAGTTCATTCTTGATAAAGGTGGCATTGACACCTACATGATAATACAAATCGCCTACATTATTACGGTGATTCAATGAAATTTCAAATCCTTTGTTTTCTACTGTACCTGCATTTACTGTAGGATTCCCACTCAAGCCAAAACTCAAAGACTGCGGCATAGACAACAACATATCTTCTGTTTTCTGAATAAAATAATCAGCACTGACACTGAACTTATTGTTCAAGAAAGCAAAATCCAAACCCAAGTTCAAAGTCTTCGTCTTTTCCCAAGTCACATTCATGGGTGAAGTCCATTCCTTACCGGTAATGGCACCTTCCCAAAGTTCTGTGCCCATCATGTTATTCATACCTTTATAAACAACAGACTGGGTAGCATAATTGCCAATGCCGCTCAAATTACCCAGTACACCATAACTGGCACGAATTTTCAATTCATTCATGGTTTCCTTGATATTTTCAAAGAAATCTTCATTCATCACATTCCAACCCAAAGATACAGACGGGAATGTGCCCCAGCGGTTTCCATCTGCAAATTTGGAAGAACCGTCCCGACGAACAGAAGCAGACAGCATATAACGATCGGCATACGAATACATCACACGCCCAAACATAGAAATCATTGTATTGGCCCACGCGCTACCCGATGTATTTTGTGAAGAAACCGAACCGGCGTCAATCACAGAGAAACCTTCCGGGAAACCCTTACGTCCTGCACCAAAACCACGCGCATTGTTACGCTGGGCAGAATAACCCACCAAAGCAGAAACCGTATGATTGCCAAACGTATTATCATAATTGATTGTATTTTCAATCAACCAATCGTTCTCCCAGTCTGTACTTTCCGACAATTCCGCTTCATTCTTTTGTGAAGTAGAACTGAAATAATAAGGAGAACTATAGGCATAATTACGTCTTGTATATTTGTTTATACCTACATTGAATTTATATTTCAATCCTTTCAAGAACAAATCCACTTCGGCATAGCCATTCAATAAAATATCTATTCCATGTCTTTGGTAATCATAGGCTTCTGTCCAACCTACAGGATTATCTCCTCTGGTCCATTCCGGAGCGACACCCCAAGTGCCATCTTCACCATATACATTCCACATAGGCACAGCTGTCAGAGCGGAGGTATATGAAACATCTTCGTACTTCTTTTTATAGAATTTCATCATCAACGTAGTCCCCATACGCAAATGATTATTGAAAAAAGAAAAAGTATTCTTAGCACGAATGTTCCATGCCTCATAACCGGTAGTATTCACAATACCATCCTGGTTAAGATAGCTTCCCGACAGATTATAGGTCGAAGTCTTGTTTCCTCCAGATACATTCAAGCTAACCTTGCTCACCATAGCCGAGTTATAAAGTTCTTTCTGCCAGTCTGTTCCAGCACCTCCATTCCAATTCAGCAACCCTTCTGCCGAACTATAACCGGTAGCCTTTGCCAAATCGCGAAGCTGATTACCATCCATTACATCAATGTATTTGGCAACCATCTGAACGCCTGTATAGGCATCCACTGTTACACGGGCAGGAGTTTCCAAACGACCGCCTTTAGTAGTGACCAATACAACACCATTAGCAGCACGAGAACCATAAATAGCAGCAGCCGAAGCATCTTTCAACACTTCAATAGACTGAATGTCAGCGGGATCAACCATATTGATATCACCATACACACCGTCAATCACATAAAGCGGACTGGTGGCACTCAATGAACTGATACCACGGACATTAATATTCAAGCCTTCCCCCGGCTGACCGTTGGCAGCCGACACAGTAACACCGGCAACTCTTCCTTGCAAAGCAGCTGAAGCACTACGTGCAACATTTGCCTGTAACTCTTTACCGGAAACAGAAGCGACCGCACCTGTCAAATGGCTTTTCTTCACTGTACCGTAACCGATAACCACCACCTCGTCCAACAATTCACCTTCCGACAATTTCACATTAATCACACTGCGGCCATCAACCTTAACAGTTTGCTCCTGATAACCTACATAAGAGAAATTCAAAGACTGACCGGAAGCGGCCTTAATGGTATATTTGCCATCAAAATCGGTAATCACGCCATCCGTAGTTCCTACTACAACAACAGCCGCACCAATCAACGGATTATTCTCCGCATCCGTCACTGTTCCGGTAACAGTAATTTGCTGAGCATAGGCACATATACTAAGTATGCACAGCAACCATGTAAATGCAATTTGTTTCATAAATAATGTATTAGAGTTTAATTAAAAAATATTGCTGTAAAATTAACTAAAAATAGATTTCCAACACGTTATTGCTTTCGCAAACAACGGTAATGCCCCATGGATGGAAGAATAGCAGCTGAAATTAAGAATGTCTTTGTTTTCATAGTTATTTGAATTAAAAATTAACATTGCAAAGATGGCAATTCAAGCAAGCAGGAACAAATACAATTCAAGCATTAAACAATGAAATCTTATCAATATCAAAAAAAATTCTTCAAGACAATGGAAAACACATCTGAATTGAACGTGAAATATAAAATTTTTCCTACGCAGTATTCTTCTAATTATCAACCAATTACTGTGAAAAAACATCCATAAAGGCTCTCAACCGGTAGGTAAGCGGCGGTATCGTTCATCAATGTACAACACAACAACCGCCACACACAAAATGACAAAACTTCAATAGATGTATTTTATCAACAGGATGCAACCGTGAAAACAGTCTTATGACTTTATTGCTTCACCTTGGTGAAGCAACCGTTTCACACAGGTGGCAACGGCACTTCACTTGAGTGAAAAGGCACGTTCAGCCGAGTGGTGCAACAAATGATGCAGTCTTCTTGCATGGAAACTCCCATCCCCTTGCACGGATACTGCCATACATATATCAAGATTACGTACCCGACATGGAAACCGATATCCGACGAACCGGCTTCTGCAAGAAAAAAACGAAAAAGCACTTCGTGGGGATACAGGAAATTCCGTCACCGCATATTACTGTTTATCAGCGCAATACAATGACGGAACAAAAAACTATTGCAGCGTAGAAATAAAAACAGAATCAATGTTACAAAGACGAACTACTCAACACAGTTCCGGTATAGGAAACCACGCTACGGGCCGGCAAGGTCAGGGTATAGACACCATCGGCAGGTTGAACAGCTTCCACCGGCTCCCATTTACGGGTGTCATCGGTGACATAGCCTTGCAAAGCACCGGAAACCTGAGCGCTTTCAAGAGCCAACGAAATAACTACTTCATGATCCGCAGGGTTGATGGCTACAACCGTGTAACCGTTGTCACCATATTTATAGCCAGACACCATATAGCCTTGTTCGAAATCATATTGCGCCGAAATGCGCTTGCTGCCTACAGGGATGTAACGGGAGAAGTTGCCGAACACCTCGCAACGCTTGGTCACTTCATAGTCCACGCGGTTCTTTTCAATGTTAATCAGCCCCTCGGTGGTTCCGCCATCCGGTATAGCACCTGCCCACCACACAATAGCGCCGGTATTGGCCTCACACAAGAAACGATGGAACTTCTTCGCCCATTTCAAGCCACTGGTCATGGTAGCATCATAACTTTCCGTAGGATCGCTGATTTCGGTCAGCCACACGGGAATTCCCTTCGATTCGGCTTTGCTGAACGGTTCAATGGCAGGATCTTTCCCGGTCACAGGATCCACATAGCCGTGTCCGGCGGCAATGACGGGAAAGTTGGTGATTTTAGGATTCAGGTTCAGAATGTCGCGCACATAATTTTTACTGCCCATGATAAAGCCCAGAATGGCAGACCACTGGGCATTCTCGCCCAAGATAATCCGGGTTTCGGGATGGGTCTGTCGCAACTTGGGACCTAAGTTATTCACAATGAACGGTCCCAGCGTAGTGGTACCGGGAAGCCAGAGGCATGAGTTCCAGCTTGCCGCATACTCGGGCTCGTTGGCCGGAGAGATGGCATAGACAGGCAGACCTGCCGCTGTGTAGGCATCACAGAAATTGGAAAGATAGTCGGCAAAGGCCTGGTAGCTGCCGCGTTTCAAAAAACCTTGCGAGGTACTGCCGTTGCTTTTCATATAAGCCGGAGCAGACCAAACGGAAAAGATGAGTTTGTCCACACCGTATTCCTGCTTCGCTTTTTTCATGATCCACAACTGTCCGTTGCGCTGTGCGATGCCTTCGGCAACACGATTCTCATCACGGTTGAAATCAATATCGAAAAAAGGATCGTCCAAAGACAGATTGATATCCTCGTCCATATTAAACGTGGTTTCATCGTAATGGGGGAATACCTCGCCCCTGAGGATACTGAGGCGAAGCCCGTCCTGTCCGAACATCACATCCATAATCTCCTGACGCTTGCGGTGGGCATAAAGATAGTCGGACCAGCCGGCCTGCGCCACACCAAAACCATCGATGGTTTGTTCTTCGTTGTTCCACTGAAGAACTACGTCGGCCCCCAAGGTACTACGTGCATCGGCCGGGATTTGTTCTGCCGGAAGAACATCGGTAACATCGGTACAGGCACAGAGGCAAGCGGCGGAAGCCGCCACGGCAAAAAGGTAAGATAGCTTTTTCATGACACTTGTCTTTTTTAAGGTTAGTATTCAAAGTTTTACCAGGTTGTAACCCAAAGGCAAAGATGGAAATTTACCGACAGACAAACCAATACTATCCGAACATATACTTATGATATTTTATCAAAATAGAGACCGTCAATATGAGAAGCCTTGTTCTGGCTATCCGAATAAAGAAGAAAAAACTTACAAGCCGTTCGTAGTACCGCAAAAAGACACGGAACATTATTTCCAGGCATTCAAATCCTACAATATCCCCGAACTTTCAGAAAATCCGCTTTCTTTTAGTGCTGTCAAAATCAGGCAAGTCCATGAGAAAGTTCCGGCCGAACCTTTTAAATGATAGTCTTGTTCTTACGATAATTATCACGGAACTCTTTAGGAGTCACTCCTTTTTTCTTTTTAAAGATACGGTTGAAATTGGATAGATTATTAAAGCCACAATCATATCCTATTTCAGCTATTGACAAGGAAGAATCAACCAAAGCACGTGAAGCGGCCCCCAAGCGGATATCAGTAAGGAAATCGATAAAACTTTTGGAAGTATGCTGTTTGATAAAACGACAGAATGAGGCCTCGCTCATATTTACCATTTTAGCCACATCTGCAAGACGGATCACTTCCGAAAAATGAAAATGAACATAATCCAGCACCTTGTTCAACTTCTCGTTAGTATGCTCTTTGGAAACAGAGTTAATGGCAAACTGCCCGGTTGACAGCTCACGCATCCCTTTGTCCAATGATAATTCATGAAGAATAACAAGCAGTTTTATCAAGGAATAGAAACTATCGTTCTCGCAAGACAGCGTTTTCAACAACGGACGGACTTTTGCGATAGTCTCCCTGCTGAACACGATTCCTTTACGGGCACGGTGGAAAAGTTCCCGAATGCTGATCATCTGGTTCCTGTTCAGAATCTGGTCGGAAAGCAGATCGGAATGAAACTGAATGGTTATTTCATGGATATTCTGCGGCTTGTTGTTATAATCCCTCCAAGCATGTTCCAATTGAGGATTGGTGACCAGCACCAGTTCCTCTTCTTCTATTTCTTCTATGGAGTCTCCCACAATGCGTTGTGCGCCTTTTGCATTCTCAATATAGTTCAGTTCATATTCGGGATGTATATGTATAGGAAAATTAAAATTCGATTTCTGACGCTCTATCAAAATAAAGCAATCCTTGGCCGACAAAGGTGACACTTCTTTGAACAATTCTGTGTTTATCATATTTCTCTTTCACATTAGATCTGATCTTGTATAGCAAAGATAACATGAAATATGAAATCGGAAACAAAAAAGTGAGCATATTTTTATACTAAACCTGCAAAAGTACCTTCTATAAAAACGTAGATAACACAATACACAAAAACGAGAACCGTGTTATCCACGTCATTTCCATGAGGTTACTTCTATTTCAGACAAGCCTTCATTGCTTTAATGATCGCTGAGTCAAACCCTTCGTGATCCAATTCATTAATCCCCTTGATAGTCATACCACCGGGCGTACACACCTTATCTATTTCCACACTGGGATGAGTATCATTATTCAATATCAAGGAAGCGGCTCCTTTCACAGACTGGGCAACCATTTTCTGTGCATCTTTCGGATAGATCCCCAATTCAATACCTGCCTGCATAGCTGCCTGAATATATTTCAAGACATATGCGATACCACATGAAGTCAAAGCCGTAGTAGCAGCCATCTGACTTTCAGGAATAAGCATAGCCAATCCTAATTCATTAAAGATATCCAGCATCAGTTGTTCTTGTTCCTTACTGGCGTTACGACTGGATATCAAAGTCATACTTTCCAACTGAGAAATAGCAGTATTGGGAATCAAACGGAATATGGTCTGTTCCGGACCTACACTCTTTACCAGCTGTTCGAAAGTTACACCACCTGCAATAGAAACCAATACTTGCCGTGGAGTCAAATGAACCACACTCAACACTTGGTCTATCAACCACGGCTTTACAGCCAGAATAACGATATCGGCATCCTTTATCGCTTTCGGATTTTCCGTTGTCACATTAATCTCCGGATAATCCGCCTGTAGAGTTTCCAGACTTCCGCTGAACGGATCGGCTACTGTTACATCACTCGCTGGAATGATAGTGCCTTGGGCAAGGCCGCGAGCAATGGCCCCTCCCATATTTCCCGCACCAATAATTGCTACTTTCATATTATTAAAGATTAAGTCTATAGCTACAAAGATAAGGGAAAAAAGGAGAAGAACGTATTATGAAAAGCTAAAAATAAAATTACTTTGAAGAAGATGAAATCAAAAAGTCTCGCCGGAACCGAAATGTTTCCTGACGAGACCTTATTTTCTTTCGCTGATTATTATCCCTCTTGAATCTCCAGCTTATACCAACACTTTACGAAAGCGTCCAATAAATTCATCAGCCTCAGCCATAGTCAGACACAAAGGCGGGAGCAGACGGATTACATTCGTACCACTGACTCCGGTAAATACTTTCTGTTCGAACAGCAGACGCTGACGCAGTTCCTTAATCGGTTCGTCAAATTCCATACCGATCATCAAACCTTCGCCACGCACCTCTTTAATCTGTGGGAATTGTTTCAATTCTTTCAGCAGATGAGCACCTACCTTGGCAGCATTCTCTACCAGGTTCTCACCTTTCATAACATCCAGCACCGCGATAGCAGCAGCACAAGCCAGGTGGTTACCACCAAAAGTGGTTCCCAATTGTCCATATACGGGTTTGAATTTCGGACTGATCAGGACACCAGCCATCGGAAAGCCATTGCCAATCCCCTTTGCAACCGTAATCATATCGGGACGGATACCTGCATATTGGTGAGCAAAAAATTTACCACTCCGCCCGTAGCCGGATTGTATTTCATCCAAAACAAGTACTGCATCCACTTCTTCGCAAGCCTTACTCAGTTCTTTCAAGAATTTCACTTCCGGAACCTGAATACCGCCTACTCCTTGAATACCTTCAATAATCACCGAACAGACATCTCCTTTTGCCAATTCCGCTTTAGCTGCTTCTATATCGTTCAAAGGCAGATAAGTCACATGCCCATTGTCATTGATTGGGGCTATAATTTTCGGATTGTGGGTTACCTCCACTGCCAGTGAAGTACGTCCATGAAATGCTTTGCAAAAAGAAAGCACACGTTTGCGACCATTGTAAAAAGAAGCCAGTTTCAACGCATTTTCATTAGCTTCGGCCCCACTGTTTATCAAAAACAATTGATAATCATCATAACCCGAAAGTTTCCCTAAACGGTCTGCCACTTCCTGCTGTAGCTTGTTAACCACCGAATTGGAATAAAATCCCAACTGTGCAACCTGGTTGCTTATCATTTCCACATAATACGGATGTGCGTGACCGATAGAAATAACCGCATGACCACCATACAAATCAAGGTATTCCGTACCTTGATCATCCCATACATGACAACCTTTTCCCTTGACAATGTTTATGTCAAAAAGAGGATATACATCAAATAATTTCATAAACTCTTCTTTATTAAAAAGCAGACGGTTTCAACCTCAACCCTACGGTTTCTTCCAGATTGAACATGAGATTCATATTATGGACCGCTTGTCCGCTTGCCCCCTTCAACAAGTTGTCAATGCAAGAGATAACCAGCAGTTTATCGCCATGCTTCTCCAAATGAATCAAACACTTGTTGGTGTTCACCACCTGCTTCAAATCTATATTTTTGTCTACAATATGAACGAAAGAATCCTCGGCATAATAGTCTTGATACATCTTCACCAGTTCTTCCAGTTCCACCTTGCATTTGACTACCAGAGTAGCAAAGATACCACGCGGGAAATCACCCCGGTAAGGAATAAAATCTATTTCAGCATTAAAGCTGTTTTGCAACTGTTTCAATGATTGCTTGATTTCGGGAACATGCTGATGAGAAAACGGTTTATAGATGCTCATATTATTATTACGCCAGCTGAAATGGCTGGTAGCACCCGGTTTCACCCCTGCCCCTGTACTTCCGGTAATGGCATTTACCATTATATCCTCGTTCAGTAACAGATGTTTGGCTAACGGCAATAAACCCAATTGAATACAAGTGGCAAAACATCCCGGATTGGCCACGTGCTTGCTATGGCAGATAGCACGACGGTTCAGTTCCGGCAAACCATAGATGAAGTCATGGTCATCACTCTTGATACGGTAGTCCATACTGAGGTCTATGATTTTCAAATCCTCGGGTACATTGTGACTATCCATAAACTTCTTTGTATCTCCATGAGCCGTACAGAAGAACAATACATCAATCTCATCCAGAGGAAGTTCGTCGGTAAAAACCAAATCCGTTTCACCATAGAGTCCCTCATGTACGTCGGTAATCTTATTGCCGGCGTTACTGCTGCTGTTTATAAACTTTATGTCTACATCAGGGTGATTAATCAGCAGACGAATCAATTCGCCCGCCGTATAACCTGCCCCACCGATAATTCCTGCTTTAATCATACTTATTAAATTTCTTCGTCCTTGTGGTTATTATAATAAACACGCAAAGGTGTAGAAGTCACTTTGATAAAGCCTTTGGCATCTTCTGCTGTCCATCCCTTCTGCATTTCACCATATTCACCGAATTTGGTCTTCACCAGGTCGTCTTTCGATTCAACACCCACAGTAGAGAATGAAAGCGGACGGAGTTCCAAGATAGCTGTACCGTTTACATTACGCTGAGATTCCTGCAACATTGCCTCAATATCGCGCATTACCGGTTCCAGATACTGACTTTCATGCAAGAACATTCCATACCAGTTGGCAACCTGGTCTTTCCAGTATTGCTGCCACTTGCTCAACGTATATTTTTCAAGGAAACGATGGGCTCCGATAATCAGCATAGGAGCAGCAGCCTCGAATCCTACACGCCCTTTGATACCGATAATGGTATCCCCAACGTGCATGTCACGGCCGATACCGTAGGGAGCACCGATCTCTTCCACTTTCTGAATAGCCTTGATAGGATCATCAAACTTCTCGTCATTAACAGCCTTCAGCTCACCTTTTTCAAATGTAAGACGAAGCTGTTCGCTTCCTTCCTTGGTCACCTGTTTCAAATAAGCACTTTCGGGCAAACCCTGCGCAGAGTCCAATATTTCCCCACCGCAGATAGAAGTTCCCCAAAGACCTACATTATAAGAATATTTCAATTTTGTAAAGTCAGCGGCAAAACCATGTTCATTCAAATAATCAATTTCCTGCTGACGGCTTAATGCCATGTCACGGGTCAATGTGATGATCTCAACCCCCGGAGCCAATACCAGAAAAGTCATATCGAAACGAATCTGGTCATTACCCGCACCAGTCGAGCCGTGTGCGATAGCATCCGCACCTATTTCATTAGCATAACGTGCTATGGCCAACCCTTGGAAGATACGTTCAGAACTTACAGAAATAGGATAAGTACCATTACGGAGCACATTACCGAATACCATATATTTCAAGCTCTTCTCATAGTATTCCCGGGTCACATCCAATGTCACATACTTCACAGCACCCAGTTTGTAAGCGTTCTCTTCGTTCTGCTTCAGCTGCTCCTCACTGAAACCACCCGTGTTTGCACAAGCAGCATACACTTCATACCCTTTTTCCTTAGCCAGATACATTACAGTGAAAGAGGTATCAAGCCCCCCGCTGAATGCTACTACTACTTTTTTCTTCTTTTCTTCCATAATGATATTATTTTAATTGAGAATTAAAAATTGAAAACTGAGAAATAAGTACATGAACGCGCAGCCATCTTTTAATTTTTAATTCTTAATTTTTAATTTATTAAATAGTGTCTTCTTCGTGCAAAGCCGGATCGTAAAGCATGGCTGTACAAATACAGAACTTACGGTTCTTTGCCACTAATATATCGTGATTGATACAGCCTTCACAACCTTTCCAAAAGGCCTCATCATCAGTCAGTTCATTGAAAGTTACAGGAACATATCCCAGTTCTGTATTCATTTTCATTACCGCCGCACCACTGGTCAGACTGAATATCTTCGCTTTAGGCCATCGCAGACGTGCCAATCGGAACGAAGCCGCCTTTATACGCTTGGCCAAGCCCATCCCACGATAATTGGGATGCACAATCAATCCCGAAGTTGCTACATATTGCTTGTTTCCCCATGACTCAATATAGGTAAATCCTGCAAAATCCTCTCCACATAAAGCAATAATCGCCTTTCCTTCTTTCATCTTTGTAGTCACATATTCATGTGTGCGTTCTGCAATGCCTGTTCCGCGTACCTTAGCCGCCTCTCTAATAGTATCTAAAATTTTATCAACGTAAACTTCATGTGAGGCATCTGCCACCATCACATCCACTTGTTTAGCATCCATTTCCTTTTTTATCTATATTATTTTATTGTATATTCGGTATAATCAATGAAAGCGCATTCTTCACTCCCGCTCTTGTGCAGCCTTCACGAATGACAAGCATAATAGTATCATCACCAGCAATAGTTCCCAATATTTCATCAAAGTTCCGGTTATCAATATCATAAGCCAAACTACTAGCATATCCGGGACGAGTCTTGATTACTGCCAGATTAGCCGAAAATTCAATGGAAATAAATCCATTATGCATCAACATCTCACTGGCCGAATGTTGCTCAGTCATACGTTTGTACATGGTATTGTTTGGCAATACATATACATAATTTCCGTTCATACTGGCTGCTTTCGCCACTTTCAACTGCTTCAAGTCACGAGACAAAGTAGCTTGGGTCAATCGGAATCCTTCTTTCGCCAATTCCTGCAACAACTCTTCCTGGCTACCTACTTCCTTGCTCGAAATAATAATCTTAATGGCATCAAGTCTGCTATTCTTGCTCTTCATACTGCATAATTATTCTGATTCGGCTGCAAAATTACAGAATATTCGGGAATATAGATACAAAAAAGAGAATATTTTTGCGACTTTATGCATATTTTCAATAAAGCTCTTATCCATCATCCCAAGAGTAAACCAAAATCACACCAAATTCTTCTTTTCAATGCGATCTTCTTAAAAAGACGGTAATATTATGTTTTACGGCAGGTACAAACAAATCCAACAGTTATAATATCAAAAAAACAAGGACGACTTTCGGGGAATAAACTATTTTTGCATCACTATTAATTCCTTAAAATCAAAAATAAAGGCATGGAACACACTTATTTCTTTGCGGTAGACCTGGGTGCCACCAGTGGACGTACCATCTTAGGTTGCCTGGGAGAAGGCAAAATGGAGTTGAAAGAACTGACTCGTTTCCCTAATCATATTATAGAAACCGGAGGACATTGTTATTGGGATATTTACGCCTTATACAATGAAATTATCAGGGGACTGAAAGTGGTAGCCAAAGACAATCTGCCTATCCGATCCATCGGTATCGATACTTGGGGGGTGGATTTCGTATTCGTGGGCAAAGACGGAGAGTTACTCCGCAATCCTTATTGCTACCGCGACCCTCACACAACAGGTGCACCTGAAGAATATTTTACCCATATTCCCCGTGAACGAGTATATGACATCACTGGAATTCAAATTATGAATTTCAATTCCTTGTTCCAATTGTCAACACTCCACCGCAATCATTGCTCGGCCTTGGAAGCAGCCGATAAAATACTGTTTATGCCGGATGCCTTAAGCTATATGCTGACCGGTAAAATGGTAACAGAATATACCATCGCTTCTACTTCCCAGATGTTGAATCCACGCACCAAACGCTTCGAAAAGGAACTGCTGGATGTAGCAGATATCAAGGAAGAACAGTTCGGCCGTTTCGTTTTCCCGGGAGAGCCTATCGGAGTACTGACAGAAGAAGTGCAGAAAATCACAGGTCTGGGAGCTATTCCAGTCATTGCCGTTGCCGGTCATGACACAGGTTCAGCCGTGGCTGCCGTACCAGCACAAAACGAAAGATTCGCTTATCTGAGTTCCGGTACGTGGAGCCTGATGGGAATTGAAGTGAAAGATGCCATTATAAATAAGGAAAGCTTTGAACAGAACTTCACCAATGAAGGAGGTGTGGAAGGAACTACCCGGTTCCTGAAAAACATCTGTGGCATGTGGCTGTTGGAGCGTTGCCGCAAAGAATGGGAAGCAACCAACAACTATTCTTACACAGAACTGATAGATGCCGCTCTGACAGTTCCCGCTTTCCGCAGTCTCATCAATCCCGATGCCCCCTGCTTCTCCAATCCGACATCTATGATTCAAGCCATCGGACATTATTGCAAAGAAACCAACCAACCTGTACCACAGAGTTATGGCGAAATCACCCGTTGCATATTCGACAGTCTTGCCCTGCGCTACAAACAAGTATTCGGCTATTTGCAACAAATGGCCCCGTTCCCCATCGAAAAGCTGCACATTATCGGTGGAGGCTCACGAAACAATCTGTTAAACCAGTTCACTTGCAATGCAGTGGGCGTACCTGTTATAGCAGGTCCCAGTGAAGGGACAGCTATCGGTAACATTATGTTACAGGCAAAAGCCAACGGGCTGGTAAGCGATATCGCGGCTATGCGCCAACTAATCAGCACTTCCATAGAAACCGTTTCTTTTGAACCCCAGCAAGCAGAAGAATGGGAAGAAGCATATAAGAAGTATTTAGCTCATTATAGAGAAGATATTTAATATTCACCTTGAAATTTATTCATTAAACAAACAAATAATATCATGAAAGAAGAATTGATTAATAAAGCGTATGAGATCGCAAAAGAACGTTATGCCGCTGTAGGTGTCGACACAGAAAAAGTAATGGAAACCATGCAGAATTTCCATCTGTCACTGCATTGCTGGCAAGCAGATGATGTAACCGGCTTCGAAGTTCAGGCAGGTTCATTGACCGGTGGTATCCAGGCTACAGGTAACTATCCCGGCAAAGCCCGCAACATCGACGAACTACGTGCAGACATTCTGAAAGCAGCTTCATACATACCAGGTACTCACCGTTTGAATCTGCACGAAATTTATGGCGACTTCCAAGGAAAAGTCGTAGATCGTGACGAAGTAGAACCCGAACACTTCAAAAGCTGGATTGAATGGGGTAAGGAAAACAACATGAAACTGGATTTCAACTCTACTTCATTCTCTCATCCTAAAAGCGGTGACTTGTCTTTATCAAATCCCGATGAAGGTATCCGCAACTTCTGGATTGAGCACACCAAACGTTGTCGTGCCGTAGCCGAAGAGATGGGTAAAGCCCAGGGCGATCCTTGTATCATGAACCTGTGGGTACACGATGGCAGCAAAGACATCACTGTAAACCGCATGAAATACCGTGCTTTGTTGAAAGACTCTCTGGATCAGATTTTCGCAACAGAATATAAGAACATGAAAGACTGTATCGAATCAAAAGTATTCGGTATCGGACTGGAAAGCTATACAGTAGGTTCTAATGATTTCTATATTGGCTACGGTGCCAAGAACAACAAAATGATTACCTTGGATACCGGCCATTTCCACCCGACAGAAAGTGTTGCCGACAAAGTTTCTTCCTTGTTGCTGTATGTCCCCGAACTGATGCTGCACGTAAGCCGCCCCGTACGTTGGGACTCAGACCATGTAACCATCATGGACGACCCGACTATGGATTTATTCAGCGAAATCGTTCGTTGCAACGCCTTGGATCGTGTACACTATGGACTTGACTACTTCGATGCTTCCATCAACCGCATTGGTGCATACGTTATAGGCAGCCGCGCGGCTCAAAAATGTATGGTACGCGCTTTATTGGAACCGATTGCCAAACTGCGCGAATATGAAGCAAACGGACAAGGCTTCCAACGTCTGGCTCTGCTCGAAGAAGAAAAAGCTTTGCCTTGGAATGCTGTATGGGATATGTTCTGCTTGAAGAACAATGTACCCGTAGGCGAAGAGTTCATTGCAGAAGTAGAGAAATACGAAGCAGAAGTTACTTCGAAACGCTAATCAATATCCAACTACAAGATTGTCTTCCGTAGGGGCGGCCTCAAGTGCTGCCCCTACCGGGAACATAGTTGTAGCCTTAAAGAATATAAACAATGGAAATCATTATCGGATTAATCATCATCGCCATAGGAAGTTTCTGCCAATCCAGTTCATACGTACCTATAAAAAAAGTGAAAGAATGGAGTTGGGAAAGTTTCTGGCTGCTACAAGGTGTATTTGCCTGGCTGGTATTCCCGTTATTGGGTGCGTTGCTAGGTATCCCTCAAGGAAGCAGTTTATTTGACCTTTGGGGAACAGGAGGTGCTCCGATGAGCATCTTTTATGGTATATTATGGGGAGTAGGCGGTCTCACCTTCGGTCTTTCCATGCGTTATCTGGGAGTGGCCTTAGGACAAAGTATCGCACTGGGCACCTGTGCCGGATTCGGCACACTTTTTCCCGCCATTTTTGCCGGAACCAACCTGTTTGAAGGAAACGGACTTATTCTTTTACTGGGAGTATGTATCACTTTGTCGGGTATTGCCATTATAGGATATGCCGGCAGTCTTCGCGCCAAAAACATGAGCGAAGAAGAAAAACGCGCGGCAGTAAAAGATTTCGCTCTGACCAAAGGACTGTTGGTAGCCCTACTGGCAGGTGTGATGAGTGCCTGTTTCGCTTTAGGACTCGATGCCGGAACGCCCATCAAGGAAGCTGCATTGGCAGGAGGCGTAGAAGGGCTTTATGCAGGACTTCCCGTAATCTTCCTGGTAACATTAGGCGGTTTCCTGACTAATGCGGTTTACTGTCTGCAACAAAATATAGCCAACAAAACCATGAGTGATTATGCCAAAAGCAATGTATGGGGAAATAACTTGATATTCTGTGCTTTGGCAGGAGTACTGTGGTATATGCAATTCTTCGGTTTGGAAATGGGTAAAAGTTTCCTGACCGGAAGTCCTGTACTGCTAGCTTTCTCATGGTGTATATTGATGGCTTTGAATGTTACTTTCAGTAACGTATGGGGTATTTTATTAAAAGAATGGAAAGGCGTATCTACCCGGACTATCACTGTTCTGATAACCGGACTGGTAGTTCTTATCTTTTCTCTCGTATTTCCTAATTTATTTTAAAAGAATTACTATATTTGTAGCATACTGTTATTCAGAATGAAAAAGATGAATAACAATATCCTATGAACAATCAAATAAAAAAGATATGAAATCAATCTTAGACAATCGCCCTGAATTGGCCAAAGAGGTGAATAAAGTAGCCGAAGTAGCCGGATATTTGTGGCAAAAAGGATGGGCCGAACGTAACGGAGGTAATATCACCGTCAATATCACCGAATATGTAGACGATGAAATCCGTCAGATGCCCGCTATCAGCGAAGTAAAACAAATCGGTGTAACACTGCCTCACTTGAAAGGTTGTTATTTTTATTGCAAAGGAACCAATATGCGTATGCGGGATTTGGCGCGTTGGCCTATGGACAACGGTTCTGTCATCCGTATTTTGGATGACTGTGCCAGCTATGTCATCATTGCCGACAAACCGGTTCAACCTACTTCGGAAGTTCCCTCCCACCTGAGCGTACACAATTACCTCATCAGCATAGGTTCTCCTTACAAAGCATCCGTGCATACACACCCCATCGAACTGATTGCCCTGTCTCACAACAAAAAGTTCATGGAAAAAGATGTGGCAACCAACCTGTTATGGAGTATGATTCCTGAAACAAAAGCATTCTGTCCGCGTGGCCTGGGCATGATTCCTTATCAATTGCCTAGTTCTGTAGAATTAGCCGATGCAACCATCAAGGAACTAGCCGATTATGATGTCGTTATGTGGGAAAAACACGGCATTTTTGCCGTTGACCGTGACGTAATGGCCGCATTCGACCAAATCGATGTTTTAAATAAATCCGCATTGATTTACATCGCTGCCAAGAATATGGGATTTGAGCCGGACGGTATGAGTCAGGAACAGATGAAAGAAATGAGTGTGGCTTTTAATCTACCCAAATAATATTTTATAGTCTTCCCCTAATGGGGAGATTTTAAAGATGATTTGACTCCGCATGGGGACAAATCATCTTTTTTATTATCGGGACTCAAAAGATAAATCGCGTACTTAACTCATTGACAGTTTGATTATCTTATGTTTTTTTCAGAACAATGAGTATTCTTTTTGGCTATCTTTGGCAAAGACAGATTCACTAAACCTACAGAGAGATATGAAAGCAAATAAATTATTCCTTTTGGCAAGTTTCCTTCTATCAGGCAGTATGATACCTATAACGGCTCAGAACAAGAAAGAGAAGAAACAACAAAGAGAACAAGCAGTACGCGAGGCTGTTGACGCAAAGGCATACAAAATCAATGTGGACCGGGTAATGCCTATGAAAGGAGGCAGCAAACACCTGACTTCCGATTATTCTTTAGAAATAAGAAACGATTCGGTATATTCCTATCTGCCTTATTTCGGAGTGGCGTATAACGTTCCTTACGGAGGTGGAAAAGGATTAAATTTTAGTGCTCCTTTATCAGAATATACTTCAACATATAGCAAAAAGGGAAATGCTAAAATCACACTAAAAGTACGGAACGAGGAAGACAATTACCTTTACAATATCACCATTTATCCCAATGGCAGCAGTAACATACAGGTCACCCCCACAAACAGACAATCTATTTCTTTCTCCGGAGAAATGGATCTAAAGAAGAAAGAATGAACCATAAATAAAAAAGGGAGATGTCAAAATTATACCTCCAGAAACACTTAGAACAAAAAGGTTAGAGGCTGTTAAGATAAAAAATTGTATATTTGCCGATAAGTGTGACCTAATTTTAAAACAGAGAAACATGCATTACAACGACCAAGGCGCTGATTTTAAATACCTAATTGTCAATGAGCGTGACAAGCGTTTCGGCTTGTCGGTGACTACCGTCGGATTCCAGGCTATCAGGGCCGGAAGCGTTTATCCACCACGCAACCACCCGGACGCCTATTATTTCACAGCCCAGAAAGGACGTGTGCTGCATGAATATCAGTTGGTATATATCACTAAAGGACGAGGAACTTTCGCCAGCGACACAACCCCGTCTGTCGACATATCCAAAGGGCAGATACTTTTCCTGTTTCCCGGACAGTGGCATACCTATGCGCCGCTGCAAAAGACAGGATGGAACGAATATTACATCGGTTTTGAAGGCCCGATTATAGACAATCTGGTAAAAAACAGCTTTATCTCAAAAGAAAGCCAGATTCTGGATATCGGTATCAATGAAGAACTGGCCAGTCTTTTTGCCCGTGCACTGGAAGTAGCGGAAGCAGACAAGACCGCAGCGCAACAATATTTGTCCGGCATCGTTTTACACATTATGGGAGCCGTACTTGCTATCTCGCAGAACAAACGCTATGAGGTGGACAATGCGGCACAAAAAATAGAAAGTGCCAAAATCATCATGCACGAAAATGTGTACAAGGATATAGACCCGGAAGAACTGGCCATGAAATTGGGAATCAGTTATTCCTGGTTCCGCAAAGTATTCAAAGAATACACCGGTTATGCGCCCGCCAAGTATTTCCAAGAGCTGAAACTGCGCAAAGCGAAGCAGCTGTTGATTGAAAGTTCCATGTCAGTGAAAGAGATATGTTATGAATTGAATTATACCTCTACTGAACACTTTTTCTCGGTATTTAAAAAGCGTACCAATTTCACCCCTACCGAATATCGTAACTTCGGACGGGGCGGAAAAGAAAAAGAGAATGAAAACGAATAAAGAAAAAATGAGAAAAATAACCATCAATCTGGCTGCTGTGGCAGCCTTTTGCATTGTAGTTGCATCACCGGCCTTAGTAAGCAGCAGTTGCGCTACTCCAAAAACGGAGCAGGAAGATACCACTATCATACGGGAAGATTCAGGTATTACGGCATTGAAATACAGTAGTCCCGAAGTTCCCGCCAGTATTGAGTTCTGTGGCAAAACCATTGATTTGAGCCGCTTTGACCGCCACGAGCGTATGGACCGTGAACTATTGGCATTCACCTATATGCACAGTACTTCCTTGCAAATGCTGAAAAAAGCCAACCGCTATTTCCCCATTGTAGAACCCATACTGAAAGAAAACGGAATACCTGATGATTTTAAGTACCTGATGGTAATAGAAAGTAATATGAATCCCACCGCCCGTTCTTCTGCCGGAGCTGCCGGACTATGGCAATTCATGCAAGGTACGGGACGGGATTACGGATTGGAGGTAAACAACAATGTGGACGAGCGTTACCATATTGAGAAAGCGACCCGTGCCGCCTGCCGCTATCTGAAAGACGCGTATGCAAAATATAAGGACTGGGTGGCTGTCGCCGCCTCTTACAATGCCGGTCAGGCACGCATTGCCAGCCAACTGGCCAAACAGGATGTGGACGACTCGTTGGATTTGCAACTGGTAGAAGAGACTGCCCGGTATGTGTACCGCATTCTTGCCGCCAAACAATTATTCAATGCCCCCACTACTTTCGGTTTCCGCCTGCGTGCATCGGATTTGTATCCGCCTATTCCTTATACGGAAATCACTGTGACGAAAGGAATTGCAGACTTGGCACGTTTCGCACGCAGCAAAGGAATCAATCTGGCCATATTAAAGAATATGAATCCCTGGTTACGGGAAACATCCTTGTCCAACCACAGCGGGCGGACTTACGTGATAAAAATCCCTACCAAAGAAGGAATGACTTATGATCCGAAAAAGACGGTGGCGCATGATAAGCGATGGGTGATAGAATAACTTTCTATCATACAGCATTCCATAATCAATTTACCAGTTTTCCTCCACAGTATTTACAATAAGCAGCCCCGTCCTCATGTCCGTCCTTACCACAATGCGGACATTTCAGGGCCACCCTGCGTCTATGTTCCTGGATCATAGACGCTGAAACAATTCCTGTGGGGACTGCAATGATGGTATAGCCCAGTAACATTACAATGGCCGAAAGGAAGCGCCCTAGCGGAGTTTCCGGAGTGATATCCCCATAACCTACCGTCGTCATCGTCACTATCGCCCAATAAATACTATTCGGAATATTATTGAAAGAAGTGCCCGGACGCTGTCCCTCAATCATATACATCAATGTACCGATCGAAGTCACCAATATCAGTACAAACAAGAAAAAAACAATAATCTTCCGACTGCTGAACACCAAAGAACGCAACAAGAAATTACCTTCATTCAGATAATTGAAAAGTTTAAAGATACGGAACACACGAATCAACCGGAAAGTGCGGATCACCAGCAGATAACGTGCCGTGCCGAAAAGCCAGCCTATATATAGAGGTAAGGTAGCCAGCAAATCCACTATACCGAAAAAACTCAGAGCATACTTCCGCGGTTGGGGAGAACAATAAAGCCTCAACACATACTCTAACGTAAAAAAGAAAGTAAAAACATACTCCGACACCCGCAGATAAGGCCCGATAACGGTATCCCAACTCTTGATACTCTCGGCAATAACCACCAGAATACTCAAGACAATGAACCCTATCAACGCCACATCGAATAACTTTCCCATCGGTGTGTCGCTTTCAAAAATAATCACATATATTTTATGCTTTAATTTCTCATCATGCAGTAAATTCTGCCATTTATTCCAAATACGCCTCAGAAATGCCATAATTTTTTAGGATAGAACACAAATCATTCACAATTATAACAAATATTGCCCGATTTATGTCCCATCGGTAACTATTATTTTCACTATATTTGCACAAAACCAATAAAATAATAGCATGAAGAAACAACTTATGACAGGTCTGTTCACAGTCCTCGCCCTTACAGCAGGCGCACAGACCTTCCAAGAATGGCGCAACCCGGAAATAAATGCGGTAAACCGTGCGCCGATGCACACGAACTACTTTGCTTTTGAGAATGCAGATGCAGCTAAGAAAGCAGACAAAAAACAATCAACTAACTACATGACTTTGAACGGAACCTGGAAGTTCAACTGGGTAAAGGATGCAGACTCCCGTCCGACTGATTTCTGGAAAACCGGCTTCAACGACAAAGGCTGGGATGACCTGCAAGTTCCCGCCGTATGGGAGCTGAACGGATACGGTGATCCTATTTATGTGAACGTAGGCTATGCCTGGCGTAACCAGTTCCAGAACAACCCTCCCGAAGTGCCGACAGAGAATAACCATGTAGGTTCTTACCGCCGTGAAATTGTAGTTCCCGCCTCATGGAAGGGAAAAGATATTATCGCCCATTTCGGTTCGGTTACCTCCAATATGTATTTGTGGGTGAACGGACGTTATGTAGGCTACAGCGAGGACAGCAAACTGGAAGCCGAATTTGACCTGACTCCATATTTAAAACCGGGTCAGAAAAACCTGATCGCCTTCCAAGTATTCCGCTGGTGCGACGGTACCTATCTGGAAGATCAGGATTTTTTCCGGTATAGCGGCGTGGGACGTGACTGCTATCTATATGCCCGCAACAAAAAACGCATTCAAGATATCCGTGTAACTCCCGACTTGGACGCAGCTTACCAAAACGGCAGCCTGGCTGTCAATCTGGATTTGAAAGGCAGTGGTAAAGTCGATTTGGAACTGGTAGATGCACAAGGCAAGCAAGTGGCAACCGCTACCGCCAACAAATCCGGTCTGGTGACCATGAACGTAGAGAACCCCAAAAAGTGGAGTGCCGAAACACCTTATTTATATACCTTGCGTGCCAGCATGCAGGGCAGCAATGAAGTGATTCCTGTCAAAGTAGGTTTCCGCAAGATTGAATTGAAAGGTGACCAGATCTTGGTTAACGGTAAGGCAGTCCTGTTCAAGGGAGCCGACCGCCACGAAATGGATCCGGACGGAGGCTATGTAGTATCTCCCGAACGTATGCTACAGGATATCCAGATAATGAAGCAATTCAACCTGAACGCTGTACGTACCTGCCACTACCCGGATGACAACTTATGGTACGATTTATGTGACCAATATGGTATTTACGTCGTGGCCGAAGCCAATATAGAATCTCACGGTATGGGCTACGGCGACAAGACGCTAGCCAAGAACCCCTCTTATAAGAAAGCCCATCTGGAACGTAACCAGCGCAATGTACAACGCGGATTCAACCATCCGAGCATCATCTTCTGGTCATTGGGTAATGAAGCCGGTGACGGCCCCAACTTCGAACAATGCTATAAATGGATTAAAGCAGAAGACCCCAGCCGTGCCTGCCAATATGAACAAGCACGCCAGAAAGAACATACCGATATCTTCTGTCCGATGTACTATGATTATAACGGCATGGAAAAATATGGTCAACGTACCGATGCTACCAAACCATTGATTCAGTGTGAATATGCCCATGCAATGGGTAACTCGCAGGGTGGTTTCAAAGAATATTGGGATTTGATCCGTAAATATCCGAATCTGCAAGGTGGATTTATCTGGGATTTCGTTGACCAGTCCTGCCGCTGGAAAGGAAAAGACGGCGTGATGATCTATGCTTACGGAGGAGATTTCAACCGTTTTGACGCTTCTGACAACAACTTCTGTGACAATGGTTTGATCAGCCCCGACCGTGTTCCTAATCCGCACATGTATGAAGTAGGTCACTTTTACCAGAATATCTGGACTACTCCCGCCGATTTAAGCAAAGGGGAAGTAAATGTATTCAATGAGAACTTCTTCCGTGACCTGTCCGCCTACTATATGGAATGGCAAGTACTGAAAGATGGAAAAGTAATCCGCACCGGACGCGTGGATGATTTAAAAGTCGCTCCTCAGGAAACAGCCAAGATTACGTTGAATATCGGCAAGACCTGCACCTGCAAGGAATGGTTGCTGAACGTTTCCTACAAACTGAAAAACCGCGAAGGTTTGCTGCCCGCAGGTTTCACCGTCGCCAAGAATCAGTTGACACTGAATGATTACAAAGCACCGTCTATGGATTTGAAGAACGTGGAAACGACCAATGTAGCCACCGTTGTTCCGCAAATCATCGACAACCAATATCATTATCTGATCGTAAAAGGCAATAACTTCGTAGCCGAGTTCAACAAACAGAACGGTTACTTAAGCAAATATGCAGTGGACGGAACGGAAATGCTGAAAGAAGGCGCAGCCCTGACCCCTAACTTCTGGCGTGCCCCGACAGACAATGATATGGGAGCCGGCCTGCAAAACAGATATGCCGCATGGAAAAACCCGGGATTGAAACTGGTTTCCTTGAATTCCAAGACAGAAAATGACCAGATAGTAGTGAATGCGGAATATGACATGAAGAATGTTTCCGCCAAATTATATCTGACTTATGTCATCAACAACGAAGGAGCCATCAAAGTGACCCAAAAGATGACAGCCGACAAGAATGCCAAAGTATCTCCGATGTTCCGCTTCGGTATGCAAATGCAGATGCCTAAATGTTTTGAAACCGTAGAATATTATGGTCGTGGTCCGGTAGAAAACTACAGTGACCGCAACCACAGCACCGACTTGGGTATTTATCGCCAGAGTGTGGATGAACAATTCTACTCCTATATCCGTCCGCAGGAAACAGGAACCAAGACCGATATCCGTTGGTGGAAGCAACTGAATGCCGGCGGTAACGGACTGAAGGTAGTAGGTGATGCTCCATTCTCTGCATCCGCTTTGCATTATACCATCTGTTCACTGGATGATGGCGAACAAAAAGACCAGCGTCACTCGCCCGAAGTACAGAAAGCAGACCTGACCAACCTGATCATCGACAAGGCTCAGATGGGATTAGGTTGTGTAAACAGCTGGGGAGCTCTGCCGTTGCCTCAATATATGTTGCCCTACGGTGATTATGAATTTACTTTCATCCTGACTCCGGTAAAACATAGCGTCGAGATAGAATAAAACACAGGTTAAACAATAAAAACAAGGTGGCTGGATTTGCTTTCAGTCACCTTGTTTTTATTCCCTCTGTTCTTCATAGCTACTGCCATCTACAATTTTCATAAAACAAGTATCACACAAGTATCTGCCCCAACCATCTCTTCAAAACACATTTTCCACCTTTTTTCCTTCAAATTCTTCATACGCGGGCAAGACTTTGAACCTCAAGTCATTACAATGAACCATTCTTATTCCAATCCTTCATAAATTCTTCATAAAGTTATATCCGTTCCCTTCGCATGAACCAACCACGGGAATCCATTCCGACAACTCATCGAATCTTTTTCCTTATTTTACCGTACCCGATTACAAACCTCGGTTGTATTACTCATAAAGAACAATTAAACACTAGTAAAATGAGACCAGACGGCTATTTGAAAACAGCGTGGATCATGACCGTATTATTCAGCATCATCCTTCCGCTTCATTCACAAACACCCCGGCAATTCTCTATAGAATTAAAGGACAAACCACTTCCCGCCGCCCTTAAACTAATCGAAAAGGAAGGCGGAAAGAATATTATCTTCTCCTATAACGAAACAGAAAGCTACCGGGTTACAGCCTCCATCCGGCAAAAAACCGAACTTGAAGCCATCGGCACTGTCCTGAACGGCATTCCTTTCATTTGTAAAGAACGGGAAGAATACTTCGCCATACAGAAAAAGGGAAGAGACATACGCATTACCGAAATACGAGGACAAGTAACCAATGAAAAGAATGAACCGCTGCCCTACTCCAATGTACTCTTATTGACTCCCGGCGACTCCACCTTTGTAAACGGATGTGTCACCCGTGAAGACGGAAGTTTCCTGATGATAGCGGAAGAAGGGATACCTTACTTGATACGGGTTTCTTATATAGGCTATAAGACGGAAGTGCAACCTTACCACCCTACTCTTACGTTTCACCTGCTTCCCGACACCCAACTGATGCAGGAAGTAACCATCAGCGCCCGACGCCCCATGATAGAAGTGGGTCCCAACGGACTAAAAGCCAACGTGGCAGGAACTTCCCTGGCCCGAATGGGGTCTGCCGCAGAAATGTTGCCCCATCTTCCTTTCGTCACCGGCCATAACGGCGAATACAATGTAATGGGATGCGGTTCTCCTGTAATCTATATAAATAATAAGAAAGTACGTGACATGACAGAACTGGACCGTATCCGGGCCAACGAAATCTTATCCGCAGAAGTCATCACTACTCCCGGAGCCGAATATGCCTCGGACGTAGCAGCCGTCATCCGCCTCCGTACCATCCGCCGGCGCGGACAAGGGTTGAGCGGCCACTTCAATACGACTTATTCACAAGGACATTCCGCCAACGCCAACGAATATATGGCATTAAATTATCGCACCGGCGGTCTGGATCTCTTTGTAAAGGGATATATGGCACAGCAAAACTCGTATGGAAAAACCACAAATATGAACCGCATCAAGGGTTCCGCCATTTGGCAAACCAACAAAAATGATGTGCAGACCCATAAGAGCCAACGTTTTTCCGGTGAGCTGGGATTCAATTATGAACCGGATGAACACCATTCTTTCGGTCTGCGCTATATGCCCGAAACCGGAATAGGGAATGCAGACAGAAATTCATCCGGTAAAACCGTCACCAGACGTAACGATGAAGAAACCGACCGGATAAACTTTACTACAGCAGAACAAATACATACAGGTTGGGATCACGCGGCAAACGCCTACTACGCAGGAGAACTGGGCAAATGGAATATTGACTTCAACGCCGATTACCTGTTCAAACGCTCACATTCCGACCAGAACGCCATGAATAATGACGATGCAACCGTGCAAGCAGACAGTCGCATGCGCAGCTCCCTCTATGCCGCCAAGCTGGTAGTCAGTGCCCCTTTATGGAACGGACGTTTTTCATTCGGTACGGAAGAAACTTTTACCAACCGCCATGATATCTTTACCCAAAACGGTTTCTCTGCCGATGCCGACGACCACATCAAACAATCCGTATATGCCGCATTTGCTGACTATTCAAGATCCATCCGCCATTGGAAACTGAATATGGGAATACGTTATGAACATCAACAAACAGATTATTATGAAAAAGGGATAAGGATAGATGCACAAAGCCCTACCTATAATGATATTATTCCTGTATTGGCCGCCAGTTGGTCACACAATGGCAAAAGTTTCAGCCTCTCTTACCGGTTACGTAAAAATAACCCCGATTATAGCCTATTGACCAATTCCATCCGCTATCGCAGCAAATATGAGTATTCTCAAGGAAACCCTTTGCTGAAAACCCAAAAGACGCATCGCTTTTCGGCCGGCGCCTCTTGGAATTGGCTCTATTTCTCAGCCTATTTCAGCCGTATTCTCAATATGTATACCAATATAATTATGCCATACAAGGAAGATACACATCCGGGCGTCCTCTTATTTGCCACACAGACCATTCCTACAACCCATAATTACGGCATTAGTTTCAATGCCTCTCCCAAACTGGGGTGTTGGGAACCACAACTCAATGTGAATATGGCTTTTTTGGACATGAATGCGAATAAAATAGGAATCACCGAACACCGGAACCAACCCCGTTTCTATATCAGTCTGGACAACAACTTCAACCTTCCCAAAGGCTGGTTCTTCAATATGGAAGGATATCTCTCCACCGCTTCCCGGCAAGGATTTTTTGTAACGCGCACGGAAGGACAAATCAATGCACGCCTTTCCAAATCCTTTTTAAAAGAGACACTCACCATAACATTCACCGCCAATGATATTCTTAGAACAGGGTATTTCCATTTTGATTTATACGGCATAGATGCCTATATGGAAAATCGGATTTACCGGGATTTCCAACGCTTCGGCCTCCAAGTATCCTATAAATTCAATGCAACCAAGAGCAAATATAAAGGAACCGGAGCCGGACAAAGCGAAAAGAATCGTCTGTAACCCCAGCGGAGAAAAGGAAATTTCCGTACCTTTGTTCACGGAAGACAAGGAAACATGCAGATTTTATTCAGGAGAAGAAACCATAAAGAAGAGCACTTCGAACGACTGTTCGCAGAAATGTACCCACGCCTCGTCCGCTTTGCTACCACCCTGATGAGCAATACGGAAGAAGCCAAGGACATAGTAAGCGAAACCATGGAACAAGCCTGGAAGGAGTTCGACCAACTAAAGGAAAACACCCGTAGCGCCTGGCTCTATGCCACCGTGCGTAACGGATGCCTCAACCGCTTGAAGCATTTGAATGTGGAACAGCAACACATAGACCGCCTCATCGAAGCCACCCGTGCGGAAATGAATCAGGGTTACCGCGCACACGAGGCACTGTTGCAGCAAGCGGAAAACATAGCCCGCAGTTTGCCCGAACCGACTTGCACCATCTTGCGAAGCTGCTATTGGGAGAAAAAAACATATCAACAGGTAGCCGACGAATTGGGAATCAGCCCCGACACCGTGAAAAAACATATATCAAAAGCATTGCGGACTCTGCGCGAAGCGATACTGAAAAAGGAGGATAAACAATGAAAAAGGAGTTTTCAACAAATGACCACATCCATCCGGACAACGGAAAGAATCCCCATAACCAAGACTCCCCCCAAAACGGAACTTGGAATGACCATCAATTGGAACAACTCTTTGGTGAAGCATTGGGGGATATTCCCACCGCAGACGAAACCCGGAAAGCCTGGCAGACATTCATCCGTCGTCACCGTATCAGACACCAATCTATCCGACGGATAACGATACCAGGTATAGCCGCCGCTGTCATCGCCTTGGTACTTGTATTCCAGCCTTTTTTACAACCTGAGCCGCAGGAAGTGGAAGTCTTCACTTCACTGGAAGTTCCTGAGGAAATTACTTTTCGGGAAGAAGGGAAAAGGATAATTGTAAGCACCCCGCCCGCTACCATTACCTCCGTTCAATTAAGCGACGGAAGCAAGGTATTGCTCAGCGCAAACAGCCGTCTGGAGTATCTAAAGGAGTTTACAGATACCCTTCGCAGTGTCAAACTAAGCGGAGAGGCCCGTTTTGAAGTAGCCAAAGACGCTTCCCGCCCCTTTATAGTATGCACCGAGCAACTACAAACACGAGTACTGGGAACGGTGTTCGATGTGAAAGCCTATCCCCGTTACTCGCCGGATGTCATCCTCTATCAAGGACGAGTGAATGTAAGTCATACCAAGCGCAATCAAAGTAAGGAAATGCACCCGGGGGAACAAATATCCTTGGATAAACAAGGAAAACTCCAATTGAAAAGAGTTGATACGGAGAAGAGAAAAGGATGGGCGGAGAATGAATTTTCTTTTGACAATACCGACTTGAGGCAAGTCATGCAAGATATAGGTTCATGGTATAACATCAGCATCGTATTCCGTTCACGTCCGTTACTGGACGAACGCATCTATTTCCATATCAACCGCCAACTCCCGGTGAATACCGTACTGGACGCCCTGAATGATTTGAAAATCGCACAGTTCACCATGAAAGAAGGAAAAATAATAGTGGAAACACCACAAGACAAGAAACGATAACATCAATGGGAGTTCAATAAACAAGCCTGTATTTTCACCTGGAGATTAACATATCAGCGTTCTTTTCATCTTCAGGTGAGAACCATTCAGTTTATCCCCCCTGTGCTAAAGAACTGACAGCACTATCTCTCTTTCCAGTTCCCTCGTGTGAAATCGGGAATCTCCACCGGTACACTGCCCTGCCGCACGGAACGCTCGCTCAGTTCCGTAATGCAGGACCATTCGGCGGCGTCATACACATCCTGATCCAACGGCAAACCGTTCCTCAAACAATGAATAAGCCGGTAGTCCATGATATAATTCATCTCATTCGGCATATTCTTCCGCCGCGCCTCCTCGCCGATAACTGCCGTAAAAGGATGTTTATACTGCTCCATCATCCGCTCAAACTGCTCACCGGACAAAGGTTCCTTGCCATATTCATCGAGCAGAAGACAGGGAACAGGATATTTCTGCATGAATCCCTTCGTGCCGCACACCGTCTGATGGCGGCTGTACGGGCGAGGAGTGGTCACATCATATTGCAACAAGATAGTTCTTCCTTTTGCAGTATGAATCAGCGTGGTGTTCACATCCCCCATCTCATAACTCTGCGCCGCTTCTTCGGAGGATGCACCAAACACCTGTCCGGCATAAGCAGACAGACCGGCCTGACACGAGGACATGGAAACCAGATACTCCATACGGTCTCCCCGATGAATATTCATCCATTGGCAGACAGGACCCAAGCCGTGAGTAGGATAAGGATTCCCCGTATGCTGCTGGCTGTAAAGCTTTATCCAGTGATTGTGATACCCACCCGCTTTTTCGTCTGCAAAATAATGCTTGCGCAAGTCATGGATGTATGCCCCCTCGGCATGAGTAATTTCGCCCAACACCCCCTGCTGCACCATGTTCAACGTAGTCAGGGCAAATGCATCGTAACAACAGTTCTCCAGCATCATGCAGTGACGGCGGGTTTCTTCGGCTGTATCCACCAAACGCCAGCAATCGGCCACACTCATGGCGGCAGGAACCTCCAACGCCACGTGACGGCCCTGCTGCAAGGCATAAACGGCAATATCAGTATGAGTCAGCCAGTCCGTACAAATATAAATGAGGTCTATCTCCTTGCATTCGCACATCTTGCGCCACATCCCTTCTTCCGAATAGTTCTCGGCTTCGGGACGGCCGAACTCCCGTAAGATATGCTCTGCACGCTCTATATTCTCTTTCCGCAAATCACAAAGTGCTTTCACCTCAATGCCTTCCAGGTGCATATATCTCTCAAGTGCAAGAATGCCCCTGTTTCCTAATCCGACAAAACCGATCCGAACTACGGGGATGGCAGGGCAGGTTAAATTAAGTACGTTGGGTCGTTTCATGGACTGCTTTATTTTTCCGGCAAAGATAAAGAGAAAAATCGAGAGGCGGAGGACTGCCTGTGAATAATTTGCCGGTATACCGGTCTGATGTCTTTCCGTATCGGAACCTAACCTCTTTCAACAGCAAACATAAGCCTTTTTCTCCATACAACTAAGGTCTTTATTCCTATTATCTTCTATAGTCTTCCGATGCAGACCGTACAGTCCACTGTAGCAGACCGTACAGTCCATTACGGCAGACTCTACAGTCCATTGCAATGGACTGTAGAAGGTTTCAGTATAAAAGCCCTTAATCATCCGGAAGAAAACGCTTAGCCAAAGAGAAGACAGCACTTAAAAGCCGCTTTATAACCAGACAGTTCCCTTTCCCGGAAAAAGACAAAGAGGATGTGTCCGGGCCGAAGTGACAGCCACAGGACACATCCTCTGTTTTCGAATGAGAACAGCACAAACGGTGCTTAAATAATAGAAGTACGTTTGGTAAATTCTATAATTTCGGAAATATAACCGAATGCCAGACCGGTCACCGTGTCGGCACAACCATAATAAACGGCCACCCGTCCCGTTGCCGGATCATGCAAAGCCGCACAAGGGAAGCATACATTGGGCACATCACCCATGCATTCGTAAGGTTCACGCGGAGAGATAAGATAAGGTCCCGAACGGAATTTCACCTTCCAGGGCTCGTCCAAGTCAAGCAATGCCGATCCAAAGGCATAGACATAACCGTTGCAGGAGCGAAGCACACCGTGATAGAACAGCAACCAGCCCTCACTGGTTTCGATGGGAATGGGGCCGGCGCCAATCTTCAGGCACTGCCATGCACTTACTTCAAAAGGCGCGGGTGACATGACGTGACGATGGTGTCCCCAAAACTCCAAGTCGGGCGACTCGCTATAATAAATATCTCCGAAAGGAGTATGCCCGTTGTCACTGGGACGGCTCAACATGGCAAACTTACCATTGATCTTGCGGGGAAACAGCACGCCATTACGGTTGAAAGGCAGGAAAGCATTCTCCACCTGATGGAATGTCTTGAAATCCGTAGTCCATGCCACGCCGATGGTGGGCTGGCCCTTATATCCGTTACACCAGGTCACATAGTAACGGTCGTCGATAAAGCAGACACGCGGGTCATAACCGTACACCCATTCACCAATCTCAGGAATATCACACCGGAACTGCAACTTCTCCGGATTGATGTCCCAATGAACGGCGTCCTTGCTGAATCCCACATGGAGCGCCATCCGGCGGTTTGTATCATCACAACGGAACACTCCGGCATACCCTTCGCCGAAAGGTACTACCGCACTATTGAATATACTATTGGATGTAGGCAGCAAATCACGGGGAATGATGGGATTCGCGCTACATCTCCACATTACATTTTTACAACCTTCGGGACGTTCCTCCCACGGCATACCGGGCAACGGATTGCCCGCAATCTTCAATTCACTCATATTCTCTTTTTTGTTAGGTTAATAGTTTTTCTCTATTTCTTGTCTTCGTGCGTGAAGGGTACAAACCAAGTCATCAGGAATGCCGGAATGGCAGCCACCAGCACAAAGATGAAAAACAGTTTATAGCCCAGCCAGTCGCTGACATATCCGGACATCATACCGGGCAACATGACACCCAGGTTCATGATACCCGATGCAAAAGCATAATGCGCCATCTGATGAGGGCCGGCAGCCACCTGTTGCATCATGAACAAGGTAAGCCCCACAAAGCCGAAGCCATATCCGAAATATTCCAGCACAATGGCTCCGCCGATAAGAGGCGCACTCTGCGGTTGGAAAATGGCAAGCAGCGTGTAAGCCATAAAAGGCAGATTGAATACACAACACAAGGAGAACAAAGTCTTTTTCAATCCACGTGCGGAAATATAATATCCGCCCAGCAATGAACCGAGTACGAAAGCTGCCGCTCCGAAGGTTCCGTAATAAATGCCAATCTCCTGTTCTGTCAATCCCAAACCGCCCACATCACGACCGGCTTTCAGGAACAAAGGTACAATTTTCATCACAAACCCTTCGGCAAAACGATATAAAATAATAAAGCAGATGTAATAAACGATATGCTTTTTAGTAAAGAAGTTCCGGATGACATTCCATAACTCGGCCATACTCTGCGAAAAAGAGGTGACCGAATGGGCATGCTTGCCCGAAGGCAGCATACGGGTATGATAAAGTCCCAAAGCGAACATCACTCCTCCGAGGACAATCATAATGACCGTCCAGGAATAGAGTACCGCATCTTCGGCAGGACCTTCGTATTCATCTTTCAAGAAACCGGCCAGATAGACCAGCAGACCTGTACCGATAATCTTGGCTACGTTATAAAAAGCACCTTGCCAACCTATATACTTAGCCTGTTCCTGTGCATTCAACTCGTCCATATATACCCCGTCACAGGCCACATCGTGCGTTGCCCCGCTAAAGGCGACAATGGCGAACAAGGCGATAGTGATTGCAAAAAAGGACGGAAGATGAAGCGACAAGGCAATCAACCCGAAAGTGACTCCCGACACCATCTGAGTGAGGACGACAAAGAATTTCTTGGTACGGTACATTTCGAGTAGCGGGCTCCAAAGAGGTTTCAATGTCCAGGGAAGCATGATAAGGGAAGTCCAGAAGGCTATCTTTGCATCGCTTACTCCCAAGCCTTTGTACATCAGTACGGCTACCATATTGAGGACAACAAAAGGGAGCCCCATACCAAAATAAGCGGTGGGAACCCAAAAAATAGGACTACGGCGTCTGGCCGGAGTTGGGGTTTCGGTTGTTTTCATTTATATCTAAGTATTAAGGTTGTTGAATTCGGCTATAACCGAAGATAACTTCATCCCCTTTCAGAAGGAGATGAAGTTACCTTTCGGAATCTATAAACGCAATAGGACGAAGCATTTGGTAAATCAGTCAGTTATAGGAATAAAGCTCACCGCTTGTCCACCACCTTTTGCCATGACTACAGACAAGGTATCGGCTGCCGTCACTTCTTTCTCACTGATCTGATACGAAGTAGGATTCGTTTTCCAGTCGGCATCTTCTCCATCAGCATAAATCACGGCATGGTATTTTTTATCTTTCTCCAGGAAATCCAATGGAATGGTGAGTGTACGCGACTCTTCATTCGTGGTGGCTCCCAGGAAATATTTATCTTTCGCTTTCCGCACCACAGCTACAAACTCTCCCGGTTCGCCCTGCAAGGCTTCGGACCAGTCACAGTCCGCATCAAAATCCCGGAAGAACTGGAAGGCAGGATGCCCTTCATAGTTCTCAATCATATCCGAAGCCATCTGCAACGGAGAATAAATGACAACCCAATTGGCTATCTGCTTTGCCAAGGTGGTATTCACACGGCTGTTTCCTTTATCCAAGTCATTCCACTTCTTGCGGCGTGGGGAATTGCGTGTCTTTTCATAAAGAATATCAAAAGTACCCGGTGTATAATCCATCGGACCGCCCAGCAAGCGGGTAAACGGCAATAACTCGTGATGCTCGGGGGGATTACCTTCACTCCATCCGTTCCACTCCATGCCGCGGGCGCCTTCGCGCGTCATCATATTGGGGTAAGTACGACGAATTCCTGTATCTTTGATAGGTTCGTGGGCATTAACGGTTGCATGATAACCGGCGGCAGTCTGCACCACCTTGCGGTAATGGCGTACATTGAACTGTCCATGATGGCTGTGACCGCCCGGCAGTCCTCCGGCATAACCGGTCTTCACGCTGTGCACTCCCAGGTCTGCATACCATTTGTAAGCATTGTCCAGCTGGCGTTCGTAATTAAAGATATTGCCACCCGTTTCGTGGTGACCGATTATTTCAATCCCTTTCTCCTTGGCATAACGTGCCACCTCTGCCATATCGAAATCGGCATAAGGCTTGGTATAGTCAAAAGTCTGCATACCGCCCCAACTTTCCCAGCCTTCATTCCAGCCCTCGAACATCACCGCTTCTATGTTATTGGCAGCAGCAAAATCTATATATCGTTTGGCATTAGCGGTGGTAGCGCCGTGGCGTTCATCCATCGTCCACGTTTCAACCCCCAGATGCATTCCCCACCAGATACCTACGTATTTCATAGGACGTATCCAGCTCAAATCACCCTCCAGCGCACAAGGTTCATTCAGATTCAGTATCAGGCCGGAGTTTATCAGACCTACCGCTTTGGGAGCTATCTGGATACTGCGCCACGGAGTAACGAAAGTTCCTCCGGCAAAACGGGCTTTTACCCCATCGGGCCAGGAGGCCAGTTCCGATTTGAAGTGACAACCTTCGGTATGCTTCAAAGTCATTTCGGGGAAATCGGTCAAAGCCGCTTCGTGAATACTGGCATATACCCCGTTATCTGTTTTGAAAGTCATCGGGGTGTTGGCATTATCCACCTTGCTGACGGGCAGGGTACGATACAGCAACTCGTAGGTTTCAAAACTGGCGGGAATAGACCATGACTTGCCATCCTGCGCCAGATTGAATGAAGTGAGCTCGTCCATCACGAACACACTGTCCACTTGGGGTACTTGATATTCATAACGAAAGCCCAGACCGTCGTCGAACACGCGGAAACGGAGGGTCAGCCGTGTATTCGCCGGATCTTTCAAGCGCACAGCCATCTCGTTATAATGGTTCCGGATAGATTTATTCTCCCCCCAAGGCTGGGTCCAGGTTTCATCCTTTGTGGTAAACTCAGTATTTTCTATCTGAAAATCTTTGGAGAGATTGAGCCCGTCACGGCCTTCAAAGCCCATAACAGAAGGAGTGATGAACGGTTTTCCTCCTACAGAAACTCCATAGGTCATCGCTCCTGCCTCATTCAGGTTGAATACTAATTTTATATTGCCATCCGGCGATGTTAATTCCGTGGGACGGGAACATCCGCAAAACACAACTAACAAAAATAATACATAGTAACTGTATGTCTTCATACTATTAAATTGGATTAATGATACAAATATAGAACAATTAAGTAAGGTATCACACTTATCGAAGGAGGAAAATTATTTTAAATGGGAGAAGATTACATATAATGAGAAGTATCAACAGAATAAAATAACAAACGCCGATAAAGCCCTTTTAAAGACTCTACCGGCGTAAGTTCACCTATTTAAAAAATCAGAATTCCAAGTCAGCCAACTGAGGATTATGGTCGGAAAGTAAAGCTTCCGGTACTTCAGCCGGTATTTCACAACTCTTCACCAGAACTTGCGGAGTAACAAAGATGAAATCAATCTTTTCACAATCCTCGGCCGGGATACGGGCAAAATCATGAAAAGTATAATCAACGCCGGTCACACGGGCAGCCGTCTTATAAGCATCCTTCATCACAAACTCGTTGGTGGTGATTGTTTCGTATGCATCGCTCGCATCGGTCACATTAAAGTCGCCCGTAACCACTGCGGGACGTTCGCCTACGATTTCTTTTATCTTACGGATAATGAGCAATGCGCTTTGACGGCGGGCCTCTTCACCCACATGGTCAAAATGAGTATTGACAGCCATGAATATCTTTCCGGTAGCCTTGTCCTTAAATTTTGCCCAAGTGGCGATACGGACACAAACCGCATCCCATCCCATCATTCCTACGCTATCGGGATTTTCGGCCAACCAGAAAGTATTGGAGTCCAACACCTCATATTTGTCCTTACGATAGAAAAGCGGCGCATATTCACCTGCTGTCTTCCCGTCATCACGTCCCACACCGATACCATCGTATTCGGGCAAGCCTGCGCGAAGATCCTGAAACTGGTTATGCAAGACTTCCTGCATACCGACAATATCCAGCTCATGGTCCTTAATAAACTGGCACACACGGTCTTTCCGATATTGCCAATTGTTCAAACTGTCCTGCGGATTGTCGTAACGGATATTGAAAGTAGCCCAACGAACGTCGGTCTTCTTCTCTTCCGCACAGCCGCCCAATAACAGGACGGCTGCCAATAAAAATAGAATTTGCTTCATTTTGTTTCTTTTTATGTTCCCTAGGATACAAAGATAGCAATTTCTAGCGGAAATTATTCGGAGTATGCCACTGACCTCTATCATTCATCGTATCGGCCACATCCCACCATACACGGCTACCCTGGTTCACATTGCCCGGTTTATTGGGGTTACGGGACTCGCTGTTAGGATAGTTGATGCGTTTGATAAGCTTGCCGGACGCCACTTCTCCATTGGAATTGTTTCCATTGACCGGAGCCAGCAGATAACGCGGATAGTCGGTACGGCGCACTTCCGCCCATCCTTCATTTCCATTCGGGAAAACGGCAATCCACTTCTGAGTAATAATCTGTTCCAACTGTTCTTCCTTGCTACCACCGGCAAATGCTTTTACGCCATCCAGATGACTGATGTATTCATTGGCCTTGTCCGCATCAATTTCATAATAATCCATAGATGCCTTGATACCTTTCAAATAAAGGGCTTCGGCTGTTTCATCCACCAATGACGGCCAGCGCAATGCCGCTTCCGCTTTCAGGAACAAGCTTTCAGCATAACCCATCCAGACAATTTCACGAGCCAGATTCCACCAATAATCCTTGTTCATGGCATCAGATGACAGAATACAGCGGTTGGCAGAATATCTGTTCAGATAAGAACCGCCTACATTGGTTTCTCCATTCATCACTCCGTTGAAATCTCTCTTCAGATTCTCTGTAGGAAGCGGACTGGTAGTCAACGAATCAAACGGAGTAGGACGGAACCATAAAACTTCACAACGAGGGTCGAGATAACAGTTCTCAGAACTCTCATTGAAAGTAACGGCATCGGCTGCCGCACCTTCTTTCAAAGCCTGATTCTTATAAGCCCGTTCCATTTCTTTCGATAATACAGCATTGCCGGTCCAACTGAACAACAACGCGTAGATATTTTCATTACCGCCGGCGATATACTGACGTTTCGGAGTCTGCTTCATATTGTCATCCTGACTTTGCATCAAACCGGCAGGGTCTGTCAAAGCCGCCTTTGCCTGAGTCTGGGCCAAAGCCGGGTCTACATTGGATACACGCAAAGCAAGGCGCAAACGCAGTGTATTGGCAAAACGACGCCATTTGTCCACATCACCCCCATAACATTTGTCATTGTCACCTAAATCATACTGACTGACAGCAGGAAGATTTTCCTGATGCAACTCTGTTATTGCCTGATCCAACAGCTGGAAAAGGATATTATAAACTTCCTTTTGAGGTGTATAGGTCACATTTTCTTCCGGTGGCATGGCTCCCTTCACATAGTAGGCTACAGGAATATCTCCGTAAGTGTCCGTCTGCATGGACAACAAGAAAGCATAATAAATACGGGTGATATAGAATGCCGTATGGTAATAATCCTTATTGCAGAAATAGAATGTCTTGACCAACTGGCTGTATTCCGAAGTGCTGCGGTCATCATAGAAATGCTTCCAGCGGCTGGCCGACCATCCATCCGTATAAGAATAGGTAGGCGCCTGATTCACAAAGCCGCTGACATTGTTTCCCCAATAACCGGCATAGATATCATGAGTCAGATTGGTTGTTGTCTGATAATCATTGTAAGGACCTTCGTAGGTGAAGTTGGCAAAAATACTTCCGATAGCACCTTCCATCCCTTTCAAACTTGCCATGGCATGTTCCGTCAAAGTATAATCAATATCTATACCGTCGGCCGATACATTCTCCACAGTCGGGTCGTAAATCGGTGCGTAAGGATTTGTATTCAATTCCTCAAAATCATGGCATCCGGCCAAAGCCTGCAACGAACATAAGGCTACGGATTTATATAATTTGATTTTCATAATCAGTTTTTCCTTTTAATTAATTAGAAACCTAAGTTGATAGAAATACCGAAAGTACGTGTAAACGGCAACGATGCATAGTCAATGGCTTGTGAGAACATCGTAGTGTCATAGCCACCTTCGGGGCTTGTACCCGGTGTGTGCTTCATCAGATAGCACAAGTTACGTGCAACAAATGAAACATTCAGCGAGTTGACAGGAGTCTTCTTCAGCATGGATGAGGGGAATGAATAGCCGATTGACAATTCTTTCAGCTTAATGAAAGAAGCATCGTAGATGAAATCCTCAGCCTGCAATGCACCATAGTATTCTGAAGCGGACACCTGTTTTGTATTCACCTCGCCTGACTCTGTCACACCGGGGAATACCATCATATAGTTGTTTTCCTCACCACGGTTCAAGGTACGTTTAGCCAAACCGTTTCCGGTAGCCAGCATCTCGGAATAAGAGAAGATATCACCACCGAATTTCATATCAAACAGTGCGGACAGTGTAATCCCCTTATAAGTAAAGGTAGGAGATACAGACATGGTCAGCTTTGGCTGGATATTACCGATAGGTTTGTTCACATATTCGGACTCATTGGTCACAGTCATGGGCAACCCATTTTCATTTACGATAATATCACCGTTTTCATTGCGCTTATAAAGCGATGTAGCATAAATCTCGCCTAATTTGTGTCCGGCGCGTGTACCTACTTTTACAGGGAAGTTTCCGTCACCGTTAAAGAACATATAGTTCACATTTTCTTCCGGAGCCAGTTCTTTCACCTTCGATACGTTGTGAGCCATATTCACATTCAAGTCAAAAGCAAAATCCTTTGTTTCTACCAGAGTGGAATACAACATCAGTTCCACGCCTTGATTGGTTACCATACCTGCATTTACCCATTGTCCTCCACTCCAGGGAGCTGCTGCGGGTACTTTCATAATCTGGTTCTTTGTCTTGCTGTAATAATAAGTAAAATCAAATCCCAGGCGATTGTTCAAGAACTTCATATCCAGACCCGCTTCGTAAGAAGTCGCGATTTCAGGCTTCAACTGGTCGTTCATCTTCACATTGTCTTTGGTCGGGGTCAATACACCATTATCGAATTTGAAAGAGTAGGTATTGTATAACTGATAAGGGCTTGTATCCTTACCTACCTGTGCGGCAGACAGACGTGCCTTGGCAAATGTCACCCAGCTTGGCAACGGTTTGTCGATAGAGCGCAAGAAGTCCGACACTACGAAACTGAGGTTGGCAGACGGATAGAAGAAAGAATTGTTACCTGACGGAAGAGTGGATGACCAGTCGTTACGGGCTGTCAAATCCAAAGACAGATATTCCTTCCACGCCATCTGTACAGAGCCGAACACCGAGTTCATGGCACGCTTGTAGCCATCCTCACTACCGGTTCTCAACAAATTGGCCGCATTCAGCATCCAGTTACCTTTGTCCACCATATTACCTACGCCCACGCCCAAAGTTTCCGAACGCTGGTACATAAAGTTACCACCGACATTGAAGCCCAGACGGAAGTTATCAGTCAACTGACGGTCACCCATCAAAATGACTTCAGCATTTGACTCGAAGAAGTTTTCTTCACTACGGTCCATTGAATCATTCGTAATCATGGAAGTATTGGCTTCTCCATTGATACCATCCCCCGCATTGGTGCTTTGCACTCTGGTACGGTAGTAGTCAAAAGCGTATTTGGCAGATAGATGCAGCCAATCAGTGAAATTGATTTTCATGCTATAATATCCGAAAGCACGCCAACGTTCATCCGAATTCTGACGCTGATGCAATACATAATAAGGATTACGGATACTGGCAGTAGGCCCTGTCCAATTCACATGCGCATGAGTTTCATCAGAATATTGTTTCAAGTCATCCAGACGGACGTTGTTAGGGATTCTCATCAACTGGGAAATAGCACCGTAATCTCCATACAGTGGACGGTTATCGGCTTTTGTACGTGAAAGAGAAATTTTTCCGTCCATAGACACCCATTTGTTCAATTCCGTTCCTGCATTCAGATCGGCATTCACACGGCTCAAACTTTCAGTGGGGAATACACCGTCATTGTCGGAGTATCCGAAAGAAGTACGGAAATGTGATTTCTCTGTACCGTTGCTGATAGATACGTTATGCGTATGTGAAAAACCGGTATCAAAATAATCTTTCAACTTATCCCCATAGTTAGAGTAAGCGTACGTTTCTCCGTTCCAAGCCTCTTTCATGCTTCCATCCAATACCGGGCCCCAGCTTCCGCTATCCGTTTTGTCATACACCGCAGTCTTGGCATCTTTTGTATCAATATGTCCTTGTCCGTAACGGCGTTGCATATCCAATGTCTCGCCAATAGCTGTCCAAGTGAAATTACCACTATAACGGATTCCGAAACCATCCTTCTTACTACCTTTCTTTGTCGTAATCAAGATAACGCCATTACCTGCACGTGAACCGTAAAGAGCAGCCGCATTCGGACCTTTCAAAACAGAAATACTCTCGATATCATCCGGATTAATGTCCATGGAAGCGCTACCACGGTCCACACCATCATAGCGGGATGCGCTTGAAGTGCTAGTGTCGCTGAAAGGAACGCCATCCACAATCCACAACGGCTGGTTATTGTCTGTCAGAGAAGAGTTTCCACGGATGGTAATCTTCGTAGAGCCCCCCAGACCGGTAGCCGAGGTATTCATCTGAAGGCCTGCCACCTTGCCCTGCAAGGCACTGGTTACCGAGGGGTCACCTGTCTTGTTCAGTTCATCGCTCTTCAGTTCCTGAACCGCATAACCCAACATTTTCTTCTCACGTTTGATCCCCAAAGCGGTTACCACCACTTCGCCAATCTGCTGTGTATCTTCCTGCATGGTTACATTCAGTACATTCTTGCCATCGGGCTTCAATGTTTCCGAACGGTAACCAATGTATGAGAACACAATCTCACCATTTCCGGGAACGGACAAAGAATAGTTACCTTCAAAGTCTGTAATCGTACCGGCTGTGGGATTTCCTTTCACTTGTACGTTTACACCAATCAAGGCTTCGCCTGTCGCATCAACCACTGTTCCGGTCACTGTATGTTCCTGTCCTGTCTGTTGAGGTGTCTGAGGCTCTCCGGATGCTGAAAGATAGACAATATTATCCTCTATCTTATACGTAATTCCTTTGCCTTGCAAAGCCGCATCAAGTACAGACTGTAATGAACCGTTCTTCACATCAATGGCATTCACCGGCATTTCAGCCAGCTTGTCATCATAGAAAAACTGATAGTTAGACTGTGATTTAATGTTCTTGATCACTGCTCCAAGCGTTGTCTTGGGAGTTGAAAGAACGATTTGCGCGCGGGTCCATTGTATGGGTGCAGCCACAAACAAAAGAATCAAAAGCGCCCTGAGTAATTTGGGCTTTCTCATTAATTGATTGCCTTTCATAATTTATAAATTCGTTAACACTGACTTGTTTTTCTCCAGTGAAGGGGTTCTCATTCCCCTTTCGAGAATAAAAAACAGGCAGCTAAAAGAAAACACTTACTCCATCTTGTTCTTTTTTCTAAATTATACAGATTTCAATTCTTGTTATAGTGCTGTTTGTTTGGATAGCAAGGAACATTCTGATAAGTCTCTTTTAAAAAGCAGGAAGTGGGAAGAAGAACAATATCAGAAATATTTGGCACAAGGGAATTTGGAGCAGGCAGAATTATTCAAACCCAGTGATGAAGTCCGAGAAACTAACCCAGCTGAATTTGAACTTTCTGATTTTGCCAGCATAGAAAATGCTTCTTTTCCAGAAAGCTACGAAGAAGATTACAGTGAGGAATGTTGGGAAACGGCAACGCCCATCCTTAGTGAAGTGGCGCAAATCGCCTATAAGAAAGTAAAAGAAGAATTACGAATACATCCTCTTTTTGAACTTGCTATAAATGGAGAAGAAGATTGGTATTATCCGATAATCCCAATCGAATAGGTTGCTAATAAACAGATGAAACTTTTAAGGCAAGGCGGTTTATCTGCCAAACATTAGCTGCTGAAAAAGAATAAATGAAAAGATGGAGTAAATTGCAAAAGGAACTATATCTGATAATTGATCCAACAATTGATTTTCAGATTCACTGTGTGGCTTATCCGATGAGAAGCCGATATGGGAATACAGCACTTCCTCGATATTGGATTACCCTCGGTAGAGAAATAATATTTGATTATCCCAGCCAGTTTGTCTTAGCAGATGGAACAGTCAGAAACTATGACCCAGACGGAATACATCAAAATTATCCTTACACTACCGATGTATCTGATATATCAAATCTGATTCGAGAGTATATCGACACTCCTGTTTCAGAAATTGTATATAAACATTTTGAAAACGATTATTGGGGATTAGCAAATATCCTTCGCGCTGCTGATAGGCGTATAGGGCAACGTAGATTGGACAGTCTGCGTCGCAGAATCAAAAATCAAGCAGCTCAAAAAATATTAGAATTAAGAATAAATAAACAACAGCTAACAAGCGGCTTAACCTCCCCTGAAAAGGTCGGTTAGCCACCAAACATTAATCGCTTGAAATAATTAAATATATGATTTATGTAGATGACTTCATACATAGAATTGAAAAAATGATAAGTACTGACCAAATAAGTGCTATAATCAAAATCAATTCAAAATTTGAATATAAAAATATACCTTTTGCCAATAATATCCCCCAAGGTATAAGCGATTTATATTGCAAGTTAAACTCTCTACAAATCATATATCCACGCCAATTTGAGTTGTTGCCAATAGAACAATTCAGGTTGATAAATGACAAATATTTGTATTTTGCAACTATTAATCATATAGAGAAATTAGGCTTTAATATTTTACAAACAAATGTGGCAGGAGAATGGGATATAGTAAATACCAATAACGATTTTCGTATCACATATACTCTTGGGAGTTTCCTGACAACTAAAATTTGGCGATGGATTAACTGGGGCAAAGAAATATGGAAAGAAGAATGAAAACGATTAACAAGCGGCTCAACCTCCCCTTAAAGGTCGGTTAGCCACCAAACATTATCTGCCCAGAATAATTAACAATAAAAAAGAAAAAAACAATGATTAGGTATATTGAAAAAGGCGACATATTCCGTATTGATGGAGTAAGCAGTTATGCGCATGGTTGTAATTGTGCCGGTGCAATGGGTAAAGGCATTGCCGTACAGTTCAAAAGCAAATATCCAGATATGTATCTTGAATATAAGCAGTTGTGCAAAGAAAATAAGTTTTGCCCCGGTGATGTTTTTGATTATGATTATGGCAATGGACATATATATAACCTTGGTACTCAAGCAACGTGGCGAACACGAGCTAAAATAGAGTATATCGAAAAGGCATTGATTCAGATGCTTGAGTTAGCCAAACGTGATAATGTAACGGCAATAGCCTTGCCTGCAATCGGTGCTGGATTAGGTGGATTAAAATGGGACGATGTAAAAGCAATTTTAGATACAGTTTCAAATGATTATCCTAATGTTGATTTGTATGTAGTTGAAACTTATCAAAGCGAATAAAGGCAGATAACAAGCGTATCAATCTCCCTAAAGGTCGATTATTCGCCGAACATTAGTGTTTATAATAAAAAATATAAAGCTATGACAGTTGACAATAAAGAAATAAACAAGAGGATTACTGAACTTCAAGCAAAACTCAACATTACTTTCCCATCACTTTATATTGAATTTTTAGCTAAAATCAATGATGGAGATCTGTATGAAGTAGAGAATTCTGGGATATGTCTGTATTCATACTCTGATTTAGAGGAAAGAAATAAAACATATCAAATAAAAGACTTTGAGCCAAATTATTTTATGATAGGACAAAATGGGGATTTAGGGTACTTCATAAATGTTGATGACCCCAATGATAATTCTATATATTCAAATGATTTAGGTGCTTTGGGTTCTTTGGAAATGGAAAAGGAATCGAACAATATCTTTGATTTCATAGGCAGAAATGAAAAATAAACACTAACACGCACCTCAATCGCCATAAATGGCGATTAGCTGCCAAACATTATAAACAATATGAAAACTATAACTATATCACTTATACTGTTATTTGTGTTTCAGACCGTATATAGTCAAAAATATTCATATACGGACACGGACATTATTGTTTGTGATGGAGATAGCACCTATCTTTTCAAAAACATATTATACCCTTCTGTATCATATTTTATGAGTTGTGATAGTTTGAATTCAGATTTGGCTTACATACATTATGAGAATTGGGCATCTTCAAGAAAAACAGAGTCGATTTTGCAAATTAAATATGAGAAAGGGAGCCTGTCTGTCGTAAATGAACTTATACAAATAAATATGTCCCCCGAAATAGAAAAACACGGAATAGCCCCGATATTTTTGGTTACTGGCAATCGTAAAATAGAATATAGCAATTTGCCGTTATCGGATACTGGCATTATTGACTGGACGAAATATCACAACTCAGAGGAAAACGAAAAAAGGTGCTTGGTATTTGATAAAAGAATGACATTCAAAAAAGAATTGTTCTTTAACCAAAAGTTGGTGTTTGATGAAAAATTTTTCAGACTGATAAGTGATATAAAATTAGAATAAGTTTATAACAAGTGGCTTAACCTCCCCAGATAAGGATCGGTTAGCCACCAAACATTATAAGCAGAAAACAATGAAGCCAAATTTGATAAAAGGCATTACTGAAAACGTATCATATAATTACCATAACAATATAGAATTGGCAGTTATGACGGCTATCTTTCAAAGAACGGATAATCGAAATGACCGATTCAGATTGTCTGATAAACAATTCAGAAGAATATTTCAAATATGTCCCAGTTTCTTTTTGTTTGAATACGGGGAGAAAGCGAGAACGCTAATTGGTAAGTATTACGATGATTCAGAGTCTATGTATTTTAATTATTTGGCGATTTGGGAATTTGCGCAATGCTTACAATCTTTGATATTCGCACCTGTTCATGCAAATTCATCTATGAATGAATTTTCAAAACTTTATTCATTCCTGAATATTATTAATGTGAATCGGTCAAACCTAAAAAATAAGACGCATTATAGAAGTAAACTTTTCCGGTCGTTTCTTTTCGCTTCACCATATTCTTGGGAGTTTAGTCAGCACATAAAACTGTCAAAGAATTGTGTTACTTATAATGAGGAAAATATTGAAAATGTTTTAGCTGAATTCTTTAACGTAGAGAAAGAAGAAAACGAAACGGACAAGAGTGCTATGATTGACAGCATAAATAGAATACTGAAAACGATATATTCATATATGGTGGGCGAAAAACTATTTATGCCTTATCGTCCTCAAAAGGATGTCTATTCATATTATTACTTTCATCTTACTGACTTCATCGAATTGTATCAGAATAACATGGCTCTATTCTATGCGTATTTGGATAACAGTGTGGATGGTAAATCTACTTTTATGAAAAAGGCATTTGTTTATAATTATAGCTTGTTTATAATCTCAAGCCCCAATATAGTTATGTCAGAACTGGATTGTTATTGCAAGCATAAAGATAGGATTCTTGATGTATTATTTTTATCAAATTCAATATTGCCTAATTCGGTAATTAAGAAAATCAAATTTGGCTATATAGAAAAGTAAATTCTTATAACAAGCGGCTCAACCTCTCCTGAAAAGGTCGGTTAGCCACCAAACATTAGCTGCAAAACAAAAAGTAAAAGTAGTATGGAAGAAGAAAAAAACATGACAGGATGGAATGCAATAACAGACACATTCCTAAAACTATATCCAAAGCAAACGGAACCACTACATTTCGCTCCATTGTTTTCATACAGACTTGGAGGAGATCCGTTAGATAATATAAATGTGTATGAAAGTGACGATTTCTTTCATTTTGTATCTTACGGATTGTCTGAACTTTATGAAAAAGAATCCGAAGATAAGGAATATAGCGGTTACGGTTTTGAATTTACTTTGAAACTAAAAAAATCATCTTTGAACAATGTCCAAAATGAGTTAGAATGTGTTTGTGGCATCTTACAATCCTTGGCAGGAGAAACGTTCTCAAATGGTTCTATATTCCAACCTTTTGAATATATCTATACTGGTCAAACGAATGGAATTGACTCAGAAGGATTGTCTGAATTAACAGGTTTCGTTACCATTCTTGATGAAGCTGGAGAAATTACAACCCCAAATGGAAAACTCCAATTTGTCCAGTTGGTTGGTGTAACTAATAATGAACTTCAACAAATAATGGACAAACGATTAACTGTTCAAGAATTAATAACTCAATTAGGGCATTCCATAACTGATTATAAAAGAGGAAGTATAGTGTAACAAGCAGCTAACAAGCACCTGTGCCACCTAACGGCGGCAAGCTGCATACCATTAGTTACAGAGGAAGAATACATGAAAAGATGGAGTAAACTACAAAAGGAACTATATCTGATAATTGATCCGGAGATTGATTTCCAGATACATTGTGCTGTATATCCTATGAGGAGCGACAGGGCAACAAGTCCATGCCCTCGATATTGGATAACCATAGGAAAAGAAATCATATTTGATTATCCAAAAGATTTTGTTGATAAGGATGGTCATGTATCCCATCATCATGCATATATACCTCAAACTGCCGAATACCCATATTATTGTGATATATCTTTTATTTCAAACTTAATACGGGAATACATAGATACCCCAGTTTCAGATATATTAACTCGCAAATTTGATGATGATTATTGGGGATTGACCGATATATTTCGGGCGGCTGACAAACGTATAGGAAAACGGAGATTGGAAATATTGCAAGACAGTATTAAAAATCAAGCAGCTCATAAAATAGTAGAATTAAGAATAAATAAACAACAACTAACAAGCGGCTCAACCTCCCCTGAAAAGTAGGTTAGCCTCCAAGCATTATCAAAAGAATAACAGCTATGGATGAAATGTTTCAGAAAATACTCGATGAAATAAAGAGTTCGTCAAAAACGATAAATGTGCTGCCTCCGGATGAAGCGGTAAGGCAGGCTGTAAAGGAGAAATACCGGATCAAGAGCGGCAGCCTGATGGCTACAATTCTTGACAACACGGGTGGTATAGTCATAGACAACTGGATAAGGCTGTACGGTTCGGGAGAGCTGGACTTTGTCACCAGGAACAGCCTGTTCCCGTTCAACGAGATAGTGGTCGGTGAAGACATTCTGGGAGGGTTGTTCATCTGTCTTGATGACGGCAATATCGGCTATTTTGCTCCCGACTGTCTTGAGATGGAAGACATGGAGATAAAGTTTGGACAGTTCTTCTATTGGTGTCTGCACGGTGATACGGATAAGTTCTATACCGATTACAAATGGGACGGCTGGCAGGACGATACCTCGAAGATGAAGAGCAGCGAGGGCGTAGCTTTCTATCCTTTCCTTTGGGCCGAGGCGGAAAGTCTGGAGAGCAGAGTCCGGAAAGTTGTTCCGATGGATGAAATCCTGAGACTTCAGTTTGCCTTTCTGGGTCAGGATGACCAGGACGAGTGAATCCATTGTTATCCTCTGCCACGAGCCTGCCGCCTTTTTTCCTCCCTTCTTTCGTGAATGAAATTCTGCATGGCAGCAACACTCTTATGCTGTATTTGTTCAATGGACAGAATGGAACGGGCAGCATGTCTCAGGACCTGGAAGATGTGTCCGGCTTAAGGTTCCGAAAAGCAGGAACGGATTCTAAAATATACGAACGCACTTAGATCCCTCATGATTTTCATGGGGGATTTTTTTTGTATTACGGAAAAGTTTATACTCCAATGTGGTGAACAGGCAAAATGGTTGCCAAACTATGATTAAAAGCATGGATTTTCATGCGGAAGGAGCCTCGTGTTACAATAGTGCCAAATTTCTGTTATTATTAACAAATCAAATGCTGATAGTTGGAATAAAATCGGTATCTTGCATTTATAAACAAAATAATGAAATTATGGGACTTGGATTCACCATTCACACTAAAATCAAGGACATTGAAAAGTTTCAACAGGCTGTAGAAAGTCAGGCTGTTGAGTCCGGTTATAATGCAGAGCACGATGAATCATCTTCGACGGTTAGTTTTTGCAGGCTGGGCGACTTGTTCCTAAACTATCAACATGAGGGAGAAGGAAATACGGACAACGTCATTTCCGTAAACGGAGACTGCCAGACCAACATGCTTGGTCCCGGCTTCCACAAGGCAGCAATAGAGTTCATCGACAGACTTCAACAGGCGACCGGAACCCGGTTTGAGGTTGAAGACGAGACGGACTATTACACGGAAAGGGACTTTGATGCCATGAAGAAGAAACATTTTCACAAGTGGTTGGCCAAACTGTTTGAAATCATACAGGAGCAGAATAACAAAGGCAGCACGTCTTTGTTATTCTGTTGGGATGTAAATAAATATTACCCCAAATCAGACAACGGCATTGTCATTTCACCTTTGGGCTCTTTCCGTCTTTCAGAGGTAGTCAGACGTATCCGGGAAGAAGGAATCGAATCTTTTGCCGATGATTTCTTCATCTGGAATAGTCCGGAACGTGATGCACGTTTCCATAGAGGACTGGCCCTGAACGCCTTGTGGGAGGACTGCTATTTCATGCCGTCGGAAAGAAGTGAAGAAGATGCCCGCATCAACGGGTACATCATAAGCGAGTTGGAAACGGCAGCATCACTTGACCCGTCTCTTCCTTTCCCAAAAAAGGAATATGAGGAACTTTGCAGGCTCCATGGCTGTATCCCTGTCCCGACTGACGGGATACCGACATACGAAACGGAATTTGCCATCGGCTACCGGCGAGGAATTGTCAACCATAAGGTCGGAAGGATCAGGTTCAGTCTGCCGGGCAGCTATCTCGAAGATACGGATGAAGGTACCCTCGTCTATTATGATGCGGCTGCAGACAACTGGCACACGGTCAGATGTACCGGATACTCCACCAATGGTGAGCCGGATTTCCTTGATGTGGAAGAGGAAATGATTGAAGAAAGGGAATTTGACGGCGGAAAATACCGTCTCTATGACATGGGTACCGGCCAAGATTCAGAGGATGAAGAACCTTATCCCGTTTACAGCTGTCACGCACTGTGTTCCAACCAGTACACCCTCTTCACGTTGTGTGCCTCCAGGCTGGAAGACCTGAAAAAACTTTCAAGTGAATTCCTCCCGACTTTGGTTGCAGACCAGCCTATAGAACCGGAAAATAAGCAAATCATATATACCGGAGAGAACATGAAGGACGAACTGATGAAGCAGATAGACGAGTGGCACGATGCCGAAAAGCATCAGGAAATCATCGATGCACTGGAACAGATTCCGGAAGCAGAACGGGATTTTGAAACGACCAGCCTTCTTGCAAGGGCGTACAACAATATTGAGGAATATGCCAAAGCCGCTGAACTGCTCGAATCCGTCAAGGAGGAAGGCGCTGAAGATGAACGGTGGAATTTCAGAATGGGATATGCCCAGTATTTTCTGAACAATTATCGGGAGGCCCTGGATTATTTCAGCAAGGCAAGGGAACTTAATCCGGAAGATGAAGACACCCTGAGTTTCATCCGTCAGTGCAATATGCACTTGCCGTTAACCAGACGAGTGAAAGAATTCTGGAACTGGTTTGTAGAAAACGAAGAAAAGCTGTCAGGCATGATGAATCCGAAATCCATGGAGGAAGCCGATGCCTTCATGGAGTTTATCAGTAAAGGAACCAATCTGATATCGGAAGACATGCACTTCAATATCGGAGGTGACCATGAGTTCACGTTCTCGGTCGAAGGATGGCCGGATCTCTTCATCATCTATCCTTATATCATATCCTGTATGCCGGAGTGCCTGAAAGGCAAATGGAAGTTCTTCCCCTTCAACCCGGGCAAGGTCGGGTCTTTCGCATACCGTGTACACGATACCGATGTCGATATGAGCAAGATCATGGTAAAAGCATCCTATGACGAAAAGAGAGAAAACTTCAACATCAGGTATTACGACAAAAATCTTTGTGCCTTACCGGAAGAAAATAGTGACGGAAACTTTCATGTCATTCTGGAACTTGTACTGGGAGAAGGCGTCTCGTTCAAATATGTCAATGGTATAGAAAGAGCGTCAGGCATTGAGGAAGGCATGATTGCCTTGTCCGGGTTGAGACAGCACATAGAGGAAACCGTGAAATCCCACGGCCATGAATTCTTCGAGAATCCGAAGGACGTTTATACGGGATATCAACTGACCCCGAAGGAAAGTGACGAACTGCGCTTCGATGTGATAGTAGGATCTACCTGTCTGAGCTCCATCGTAGCTGACTATTATCATGGTTCAACCGAGATATTTGACCATGCCAACGGTTTCGGTGCACAAGCTCTTTACATAGTCTTCCAGAATGGTGCTGGCGAAGATAATATATTGAACTTCCGTCATGATCTTGAAGACAGGATAACAGAAGAGATTCTTGAGCCAGGCAATCTCGGTGTGATAACAGGGGGCGCAACCGGAACGGAATACAGCTATATCGACCTGTTTGTCTATAACCAGCAAGTATTTATCTCAACTTTGCTTCCTTTGCTTGATGAGTATCCTGAGTATTCTTTCTACCTTTCCGAATTCTGTAGGCAGGGTCAGTTATGTAGACTTTCAGACAGCGAACCATGGAAAGGAGAAAGTCCTGACGGCATTTCGTACAGTCCGGGAGATGATACATTCTTCAGTCAGATAGAAGAGTGGAATGAGAAGGACGAATACACGAAGTCTATCAGGGCTCTGGAGGCAATACCTGAAGAGCAACAAGACTACAGGATAAAAATGTTGCTTGTAAGGGCATATGAGAATTATGCCATTATCGGTGACAATGATGAAGGAACAGAACGCTGGAAAGGAGACAGAGCTCTACTAAAGGCAATAAGACTTATGGAGACCGTGCGTGACGAAGGTGAGAAAAATGCGAACTGGAACATGCGTATGGCATACGCATACCAATATCTTATGAGACAAGAAGAAAAAGCGATAGAATATGCCAAACGCTGGGCGGAACTTGATCCTGAGGACAACAGTGCAAAGGAAGTCATCGAAGAGTGTATGGAGGAGATTTCGAAGCGGGAGGACAGTTCAAACGTAAAGGAATCCTATACAGTGGAGCCATGTGCCACAGGCAACACGCATATTGAAACAAGAGAGACTGAAAAGACCGAACTAAGGGATAAGAATATGGACAACAGACAGAAAGAAGCAGCTCTGGCTGCAATGACAGCCTGGCTCTCGCACGCGCAGGAACTGGGACACGAGCCGGCAGAGATCGAGTGCACGGGAACATTTGTACTGCACGATATGACCTACTACATCTTCAAATACAAGGATACCAAGGACAGTGAATGGCTGCTGGGTGTGAATGGTGGATACGAAGGAGACAGCTTGTCGGACTGCGGCCATACCTTCAGTGAGATGGAACCTTATAACGAAAAGACGGCTGTCAAGGATGCTACGGCCCTTGTCGAGATGGTGCGTTCCTACTGGATGGAACAGGCAAAGCAGGCCGAGGAACGTGAGAAGAAGGCCGGCACATTCGTGGGATTCGCCCTGCTCTCCGACAACAGCTGGGACAAGGAAAAATACATCAGAGATCTGAAAGAACAGTGGGACATCACCGCTGAAGAGAAATCTGACGAGGAACGGAATCCCGAGTCTCTGGTCTTTGACGTAGGTGACATGATGGCGGCGGTAAGCCTGATGCCAGCCCCCGTACCTAATGGCGAAGCCGAAGAATGCGCGAAGAACAATTACATGTGGCCGGAGGCCGAAAAAACAGCCAAAGAGCATAAGGCACACATCATGGTTGCCGTTATCGGCAAAGAGGAGTCCCTGATCGAAAGAGGCAAACTGTATGTGAAGCTGTTGTCTGTCTGCTGCCACCAGAAGAACATAACCGGTATCTATACCAGCGGTGTCGTTTTCCAGCCCCGTTTCTATGAAGGCTTTTCCGGAATGATGAAGGAGGATTCGCTGCCTATATACAACTGGATATGGTTCGGGCTTTACCGTACCGAAAAGGGAATCAGCGGCTACACCTATGGAATGGAGTGTTTTGGCAAGGACGAAATGGAGGTCCTTGACGTGGATGCCGACCCGTCAAAGGTGAGAGACTTCCTGGCCAGCATGGCTGGATATGTTCTGGAATATGATGCAGTTCTCAACGACGGAGAAACCATAGGCTTCTCTGCTGTCGATAAACATAGGATAACACGTGGACAGGGTGTTGCCCTTCCGGACAAAGTGACTCTGAAAATCTCATACGGCAGCGAAGACGATGCCGATGGCGGTCCCGATTTCCCGGATGACACGGATGAAGTGATGGACGATGCGGAAGGCCATCTGGAGAAGTTCAAAGAGAAGGAGCTGCCGTTAGATACAATTACGGCCTACAATCATCTGGCAATATATCTACGCTGGTGCATGGTAAATGACCTTATGAGGGATGATTTTCTTGAACAGTTCGGAGACCTTGTGTCCCGGATCAAAAGCGGCTCGGCCGATGATGACCTGAGGGTGTTCATAAAGGACAACCTGAACGGGCAGCTTACAAGATTCCTGTTCAATAAACAGGGCCGTGCATTTGCCGACTACTATTATGGCAGTTATTATGGTGCCAATGAAACTCCATTTTACCCCGGAGACATTGACAACCACGCCCTGGATTATTTCGGTCCGGAAAGGTATCATTCCGATGAGTTCAAAGAGGAAGCATACCTGTTTGTCCCGTATGACGAGGATTATTACCAGGCAATGTCACAACGCATAGACAGACGCTTCGCCAACTGGCAGGGGCTGCATATAGACAAAGATACCGTTGAGCCAGACGAACTGGCCCGTGCCTTCATGGATTATCTTGATTGTGAATGTACCTATTTCCCATCCATGAGTGACGATGACCCTATCATGTCAGCCTATACCTATGCCCAACGGCTCGGCGTGCGGGAAGGCTTCATCCCCGTTCTGGTCAATGTCGATGAAGGTTTGTGGGAAAACATAATCGGGAACTCGGATCCTGAGAGCGAAAGCTCGGATGATTACACATTCAACCGGGAAAAAGTCAATGAATTCCGCAGAAGGCTGCTTGAGGCTCCTGTCATGGACGGGAAATCCATCCTTGACAAGCTGACCGGGCAGGACAACGATGATATTGATGAAGAGCCTGAAGGCGGATTCGACAACAACCGTTATTCGGGCTACTGGAATACCGATACGAACATGACGCATCCGCTGATCCTTGCCTGTATTCCGGTCACGGAGCCGTGGAAAATATTCGCGTACCTGCCATTCGGCAACTGGAACGACTGTCCTGCAAACCCCGAACTGATGGCCATCTCAAAGTATTGGTACGAAGAATACGGTGCTGTTCCGGGAACCTTTACCAGCGACCAGCTGGAGTATGAACTTCCAGCGCCCGTTCCGGAAGACAAAGCAATGGAAGCCGCAATACAGCAATATGCTTTCTGTCCGGATATGGACCAGAACTGTAACGGCATAGGCAGTCTTGCCGACACGTTGCGTCAATCCAGAATATGGTATTTCTGGTGGGATTAACCGATTCGTTTCACATTCAAAAGCATTTCAATATGAATCAAGTATTTCAACAAGACCTAAATACAAAGGAACTGCAGCCCGGAGGACCTTTACTTATAAACCTTCTGTTCAAGGAACCGGTTGAATTGCCGGACACGCAGAGGGTGGCTGATGTATGCCGGAAGCATTTCGGCAATGTAGAATGCCGCGAAGGTGATGACAAGTCTGTCTTCATCACCGCTTTGGACCACATGGTGGAGTTTGAGGACGGGAAAGCACCCGTGCAGTTCCTGATGACTTCGTGCATGGACTTTGACGGAAAGACCGTGGACGACTTCACCCGGAGCCAGATGTGGGACTGTCAGGAGAGCCGTGACCGGATCCTTGAGGAATGCCGGTACAGTATGCTCGCTACGGACTTCCTTGCCCGCGGCCTGTCTTCTCTGGAACGTGCCAATCTGGAAATGGACTACCTTGAAGCACTCGCCGAACTGTTCCCGTCCTGCGAAGCGTTCTTCTTCAGCGGCAGCGGGAAACTGTTCGAGGCGGAGGAAATCCGCGGCAATCAGATAGAAGGTCCTGACCGGTTCATCCGCTATGCCGTAAACGTCCGTTTCTTCACGATTCAGGGTTCCGACGACATGCTGGTCGATACACTCGGGATGAACACGCTGTTCCTGCCTGACCTGCAGTACCACTTCCGCGGACTTGATCCGAACTGGATAGTGAACCATGCCTACAACGTGGCTTCCTATCTGCTTACAAGCGGCAACGAAATAGATTCGGGAGAAACCATCGATGGAATCAAAGACGGTGATATGGACCGCAGCATCCAGTGGGAATGCCAATACGAAGACGCGCTGATACAGCCCAAGCGTCCCGTACTTGACATCAACACGGGAGAATATGCAGCCGGGAACAGGGAATGATTTACCAATGACCAATTAACTTGTTGCGTATGCCATTGAACTTGACAGAAGAACAGATATTGCAGCTCGCTCCCGACGACTCGTCTGTAAAGGCCGGCAAAGGACTTGCGACCTTGAGCAAATGGGTACTGAGGGAATGCAGCGGACGTGCCGTCTGGGGTCATTGCCAGGGAAGCGGAAAGAATCCCTACCAGACGGTGATAGACTTGAATGACATTGCGTTCAAGTGTTCCTGCCCGAGCCGCAAATTCCCGTGCAAGCATGGGCTTGGCCTGCTGTTGCTGTACGCCCGCCAGCCTGACCAGTTCACGCAGGCGGAAGAGCCGGAATGGGTGACGGCGTGGCTTGCCAAAAGAACGGAGAAGGCCGAAAAGAAGGAGCAGAAAGCCAAAAGCGAAACCCCTGTGGATGAAGCGGCTCAGGCCAAGAGGCAGGAGAAACGGCACCAGAAGGTACTGGGAGGCATATCCGACCTTGAGGTATGGATGAAGGACCTGGTGCGCAACGGATTCCTGAATGTTCCGGAACGTGCCTATACCCTGTTTGACAACATGGCCCGGAGGATGGTGGATGCCCAGGCACCGGGACTTGCGGGGAGACTGAGAGCCATGGAGGCTATAGACTTCGACTCGGAAAGCTGGAAATCCGACCTGACGGAAAGCATGGGCAGGCTGTACCTGCTTATGCAGAGCTACAGAAACATGGACGGCCTTCCCGAAGAATGGAAGGACGAGATACGCACGCAGATCGGATATCCCCAGTCCAAGGACAACGTCCTTGCCGGAGAGCCGGTGGCGGACAGCTGGCTCGTGCTTCACAAGCAGTCCCGTAAAGTCAACGATGTCAATACCGACATCTACTGGTTTTACGGAAAGGAAAGCGGGCTTTTCGCCAGATACCTGAGTTTTGCCGTTGCCGGTACCTTTTCCACCGAGAACTGGATTCCGGGCAGTGCATATAAAGGGGCGCTATGCTTTTACAACGGCACGGGTACATGCCGGCGTGCATTGTTCCGGGAGTCCGTACTCGCGGAAGAAGACTTTGTGCCGGCGTGCAGCCCTGACCTGAAGCAGGCTGCCGCGGTGTACCGCACGGCCATGCTGACGAATCCGTTTTCCGAGGACGTCCCACTGCTTATGGATGACGTGAGGGTTGCCCGTAACGGGAAAGACTACACGCTGCTGGACAACGCGGGCAATGCCGTCCGTGTGGCGATGCCCGAGGAAACCTACATCGACATCCTCGCCATTACCGGCGGCAATCCGTTCGCCTCGCTGGTCATTGTAAACGGGGATATATGGGAACTGAAATCCATCTGGTACAACAAAGAATATCATACTTGGAGAGATGAACGTAACTGAACCTATCATACAGGCTGCACTGCTTGGAACAGCCAACCGTGAATTCGTTCCCGGAGCCTTTCCCGAGTCCCTTCAGACTCTGGTTGACGGGATCCGCGGGAAAGCCGAAGACACGGAATCGTTCCTGTACATGACAGCCGCATCCGCCTTCGCCTACAGGCGTGCCGGATGGGAACCGGCCGGAGCGGAAGGCATTGTCCCCGTGGAAGCAGCCCCGGAAGAGGAACTGCCGTATTTCGACAAAGACCGGAGCCAACTCTTTTCCAGACTCCACAGCACACGCTATATGCTGGCCTACGCCTACCGTCTGGCGCAGGGATCGGGAAAAATCATTTCACCCGAATACCTCCAGCCGCTTATCCGGCGTGCCTATGACCGCAACAACCCGTTGCGGTTTGAAGAACGCAGGCTGCTCAAAAATCTCGTCGGGAACAGAGGCTTGTGGCTGATCAGGCAGATGGGCCTTGCCGGAGAGGAATGCGGGACCACCGATTCCTGGGACACGGCCACCCACGGCGAGCGTAAGGAGATGCTTGCCAGATTCAGGCAGCAGGATCCTGCCGCAGCCCTTGAACTGCTGCGGAAAGACTGGAAGAGCGAACCGGCCAACCAGCGCAACGAGCTGCTTGAATGTCTCCGGACAAACATCAGCAAGACCGATGAGCCCTTCATACAGGAAGTGCTGGAGTCGGACCGCAGTTCCATTGTCAAGGAAACGGCACGGAAACTTCTGTGCATGATTCCCGATTCAGCCATGGTGACGCGCTGTTGCGAACTCCTGCGTGGACATATCAGACACAACATGCTTACCGGATGGTCATACGACGAGATCGGATACACCCCGGAGATGAAGGCCATGGGGCTGTCCGAGGTAAGCTCCAACAAGAAAGAGGGCGATTCCGAATTCATCCTGAGGCAACTCGCCGAACGGGTGCCGTTGAGTTTCTGGTGCGAGGTATATGGCTGCGGTAAGGAAGAGGCAGCGAGAAAATTCGCCAAGCATCCTCCTTTCAGGAAGTTCCTGGAGCTGGAAGACCCGATACTCAACTTCTCGGACGGGCTGTGGGCTTTCCACACCCTGAAGGAAGACCCTTCCTATTTGCGCAAGCCGGAACTCGTGGCGATGCTCACCCCCTCCCAGCGGGAGGAAATCAGCTGGCCGGAAACGGTCCGGGATTTCGGATTCATACCCGACTCATGGTACGGCAACGACTACGAGGCATGGGGTCCGAAATTCTCTTCCATCGTCCTGTCATGGATTCTGAAGAAGGATTACCTGTATTATGCCGCAGACATGGCGGAGCGGCTTGCCATGCATATCCCGTCGCATCTGAGGAACCTGATCGAGGCCAAGGCCGCCTCTTCGGCGGAGGCTTCGCCGTCCATGAACGAGTTCTGCTCGAAGATGCTGGAATTCATGGATCTTAAATCTGAAACAGACACTTTGTTAAATGAAAAATAAATATTGATATTCATATGAGCACTTTACTGAGACAACATGCCGAGCAACAGTTTGCAGAGGAACTTCATGAACTGAAAAAGAACGAGACCAACCCGATTCCCGAAAACTGGGAGATGTCACCCCAATCCGTTGTCACCTACCTCATGGGCGGGACACTGAAGAACGGTTTCGAGGTTTCACCGAAATACATAGGCAACCGCCGCCTGATGGAGATTGCCGTGGCCACCCTTGTCACCGACCGGGCGCTGCTTCTGTACGGTCTTCCCGGTACGGCCAAGAGCTGGGTCAGCGAGCACATGGCGGCAGCCATATCCGGAGATTCGACGCTGATAGTACAGGGTACCGCCGGAACGGGAGAAGAGGCCATCCGCTATGGCTGGAACTATGCCCGTCTTCTCGCCGAGGGGCCGAGTGAGGGTGCCCTGGTGCAGACCCCGGTGATGAAGGCGATGCAGGAAGGCAAGATCGGCCGCATCGAGGAGCTTACCCGTATCGGTTCTGACGTGCAGGATACGCTCATCACCATCCTTTCGGAGAAGACCCTGCCCATCCCCGAGCTGAACAAGGAGGTGCAGGCCATCCGCGGATTCAACATCATAGCCACGGCCAACAACAGGGATAAAGGTGTGAATGACCTTTCAAGCGCACTGAAACGCCGTTTCAACACGGTCATCCTCCCGTTGCCCGACACGCTTGAGGAAGAAGTTGACATTGTACGCCGCCGCGTGGAGAGCTTCGAGAAAGTGATGCAGCTGCCGGCAGAGAAACCTGCCCTTGATGAAATCCGCCGTGTCGTCACCATTTTCCGTGAGCTGCGTCAGGGAGCCACCGGTGACGGCAAGACGAAGCTCAAGAGCCCGAGCGGCACACTGAGTACGGCAGAAGCCATATCCGTGGTGAACAACGGCCTTGCCATGGCCGGCTATTTCGGCGACGGCCAGATCCATGCGGAGGACCTCGTTTCAGGTATCCTCGGTGCTGTGGTGAAAGACCCAGTGCAGGACAAAGTGGTATGGCAGGAATACATGGAGACGGTGGTCAAGAACCGTGAGGGCTGGAAAGACATCTACAGGGCTTCAAGAGATATGATTTGATTGACGTATTTTGCATGAGACAAGTAATATGACAGACATTCATCTATTGGGAATACGTCATCACGGGCCGGGCTCCTGCCGGAACATCCTGCAGGAACTTGAGCGTATCCGTCCCGACCTCATACTGCTTGAGGGACCGGCGGAGGCCGAGGCTCTCATGCCGTTCGTCTCCGACGGGCAGATGAAGCCTCCGGTAGCCCTGCTCGGCTATCAGCCCGATGCGCCGCAGAATGCCGTATTCTATCCGTTTGCCGACTTCTCGCCGGAATGGCAGGCTTTGCGCTATGCTCTCCGGGAGAATGTCACCTTACGCTTCTTCGATCTCCCGCTTGCCCATTCCCTTGCCTTCGAAGCGGAAAGGAAGGATGGCAGCGAGCCTGCAGAAGCGGATGATAAAGCCATTAAACAGCCGGGTGATCCGTTTGACCTGCTGGCAGAAGCTGCCGGCTATCCCGACGGTGAATCGTGGTGGAATATGAACATAGAACAGCGCAGGGACGGCAGCGGCATCTTCGAGGCCGTCAAGGAAGCTGTGACCGCACTCAGGGAAGCCCTCCCGGAACATACCTCCCGCAGGGACCTTGTCCGTGAAGCGTGGATGCGCCGCATGATACGGGCGGCCCAGAAGGAGCCTTTCGAACGCATAGCCGTAATCTGCGGGGCATGGCATGTCCCGGCACTGGAGAACATGCCGAAGGTGAAGGACGACAACGAGCTGCTGAAAGGGCTTCCGAAGGTAAAGGCGGAATGCACATGGATTCCGTGGACGTATGACAGGCTTACCTTCCGCAGCGGTTACGGGGCCGGCATAGACTCTCCGGGGTGGTACCATTACCTGTGGCATCATCCGGAAGATGACGGCACCTGGTGGGTCAGCCGTATAGCGGCCCTTCTGAGGAAGAAGGACATGGACATCTCCGTTGCCCATGTAATCGAGACAGTCCGTCTGGCGCAGACGACAGCGGCGTTGCGTGGTCTGCCCGCCCCGACGCTTGAGGAATACAACGAAGCGGTGACCACCGTAATGGGCTTCGGGGACGACATGCTGCTGCAGCTCGTCAGGGAATCGCTCATCGTGGGCAACCGGCTGGGCAAAGTCCCGGAAGCGGTACCCAAAGTCCCTCTCCTGATTGACGTGGAACGGCAGCAGAAACGTCTGCGTGTCCCTTTCACTGCGGAAATTAAGGAGATGACACTTGACCTGCGCAAGGAGACCGACCTGGAACGCAGCCTGTTCTTCCACCGCCTGGCCCTGCTTGACATAGACTGGGCCAAGCCTGAAACCGCAGGCGGCAAGGGTACATTCAAGGAAAAATGGAGTCTTTACCACAGGCCGGAACAGATTGTCTGCATCATAGAACGGGCAGTCTGGGGCAATACCGTGGAGGAAGCCGTGCAGAAGTACGTCTCCGACCGCATGACCGGAATCACCAGAATCCCCGAACTGACGGGACTTCTTGACCGGGTCATTCCGGCCAACCTTCCGGAGCTTGTGGAGGCGATGACCATCCGTCTTGACCGTCTGTCGGCGGCATCCACAGACATTGTAGAGATGATGGAAGCGGTTCCCGACCTGGTGAACATCGTCCGTTACGGCGATGTCCGCAATCTGGATTTCAGCAAGGTGGGCAACATGCTCCGGGCCATGGTGGCACGTATCCTTGCAGGAGGTCTGCTCGTCTGCATCAACATCGACGAAGAGGCAGCCGGAGAACTTCTTGAACACCTGTCGGCTACCGACTATGCCGTCTCCACGCTTGATGACGAAGAGCTGAACGGCATGTGGTACGGGTTCGTGCAGCAGATCCGCAATTCATCGGGAGCGCATCCGCTGCTCTCCGGGTACGCGGCACGCATACTCTACGACAAGGGCAGGATATCGCGTGAAGAGATGCGTGACACCTTGAGCTTCTATTCATCGGTGGGCAACGCACCTTCCGACATCGCATACTGGTTCGAGGGATTTCTGCGTGCATCAGGTTCGGTACTGCTGCTGGACGACAACCTGTGGCAGCTCGTGAACGGCTGGCTCTGCGGCCTGAGCGACGCGAATTTCATAGAACTGCTGCCGGTGATCAGACGCACATTCAGCAATTTCACCACGGCCGAGCGCCGCAAGCTCGGCGAGAAGGCCAGAGGATTCGAATTGAACGGAACCGATACCGGAACAGCCTCCGGGGAACATTCCTGCAATGACGGGGATGCATCCAAGGTGATACCCCTGCTCGGCAGACTTCTGGGAATCGGATAAAAAAGGAACAGAACATGGAAACAGAATATTTGAAAAGATGGCGCATGGCTCTTGGCGGGAACGCTGCTGACGGGACGGGTGTAACGCTGACGGTGGAGGAACAGCGCCTTGACAGTTCGCTGGAAGCCGTCTATGACAGTGACCGCCGAGGCGGACTCGGGTCGTCGGCCCCGAAGGTAAGCCGCTGGCTTGGCGATATCCGGGAGTTTTTCCCACAGACCGTCGTGCAGGTCATCCAAAGGGATGCCATCAAGCGTCTGCATATCGATTCGCTGCTTACCGAGAAGGAGATGCTGGCAACGGTTGTCCCTGACGTACATCTGGTGGCTACACTGATGTCACTCGGCAGGGCCATTCCCGAAAAGAACAAGGACATGGCCCGTCAGGTTGTACGCAAGGTCGTGGATGACCTGCTGCGGAAGCTCTCTTCCCCGACCCAGCAGGCCGTCACCGGTGCTTTGAACCGTTCGGCGAGAAGACGCAATCCCCGTTACAACGAGATAGACTGGAAGACGACCATCATAAAGAACCTGAAGAACTACCAGCCGCAGTACAAGACCGTCATTCCGGAAGTCAGGATAGGCTACGGCAGAAAATGCAAGGCTCTGAAGGACATCATTCTCTGTCTCGACCAGAGCGGTTCAATGGGAACTTCTGTCGTCTATTCCGGCATCTTCGGTTCGGTACTGGCCTCCCTGCCGTCCGTGAGCACGCGTATGGTGGTGTTCGACACTTCGGTCGTTGACCTTACCGATGACCTGCAGGATCCGGTTGACCTGCTGTTCGGCGTCCAGCTCGGCGGAGGAACCGACATAGCCAGGGCCCTGACTTACTGTCAGGGTGTGATCACACGGCCGCAGGACACCGTGCTGGTATTGGTGACCGACCTCTATGAAGGCGGTGACGAGAAGGAGATGCGCAAGCGTTTCGCCTCCATCGTGGCCAGCGGCGTGCAGCTGATTGTGCTTCCGGCCCTGAACGATGACGGGGCGCCCTGCTACGACAAGCGTAATGCCGAGTATCTTGCCGGTCTGGGTGTTCCCACGTTTGCCTGTACGCCTGACAAATTCCCGGACCTGATGGCTGCGGCATTGAGCAAGCAGGATATCGGGATGTGGGCATCAAAGAATATCAAAGAAAAATAGAGGAATATGGAACTGTCAGATGAACTGTACGACAGAATCGAAGAACTGTCAGAAACGGGAAACGAGGCTATGGAAAGCGAAGATTACGCGAAAGCCATCTCCTGTTTCCAAGAGGCACTGGACATCCTTCCTGAACCGAAGGAAGACTGGGAAGCATATCTCTGGCTCGCCGGCTCAATCGGTGACGCCCATTTCATGATGGGGGACTACGGCAAGTCGCTGGAGTTTTTCCGTAAATGCTACAATATCGGAGAGACAGACAATCCTTTCATTCTGCTGCGCCTTGGCGAGAACTATCTGGAAATGAAGGATGAAACCAATGCAACTGAATTTCTTCTCCGCGCCTATATGCTCGAAGGGGAAAAGATTTTCAAGGAAGACTGGAAATATTTCCAATGGCTGTCCAGGCATGTGAATCTCAAACGAAAATAATAACAAAATTATACGACACTCATGAAAAAGGAAATAACAGACAGAATCCGGCTACTGGGCGGCAACGTGGCAAACCTGAAAGGGAATTCGTTGAAAGAGGATCTCTGTGCCATTACATTCGATACGGCCCTGTTCCTTAAACCGGTGGACACGCCCTGGCTGGCTGCCGAAGATACGGAGCCGATTGAAGGTTTGGGCGATTGGGTGGATGAGCATATGGAGTTGTTCAATTCTGACAGGGAGGCATTCTATAAGGAAATGACAGAAACCTTCTTTACCTTGGATGAAGAGCCTCGCCGTCAACTGTTTTGGGTTGCCAGACCATTTACGCCATTCCAAAAAGGGACACCGGATTTTGAAGAATGGAATGGTTGGTTTACGGATAATGCAGAGCTGGGTGAAATCATCAAGTATTCAGATTGTACCACTCCGGATTTTGTAGAGTTGCTTTATACGGACGGTTATCCCAATTACTATCTCATCTGCCTGTCAGATAACGATCCTGAGAATCCTGTCGTCTGGAGTACGGATCATGAGGAATTTTTCACGGAAGTAACTAATGAGGGACGACTGAAGGATTTTCTCGACAGGTTCATGACTAAGGAGGAATTCCTGGAATTGGTAAAAAGTAAACTTGAAGAGTGAATATTTTGGGAAAATAACAGCCAAATCGGCTGTTAGCTGAACATTAGCAGTTTAGAATTAAATATTATGGATAAAGAGCAATTCAAATCAATAGTTCATCCATTGATGAAAGCGAATAGCTTTCGTAGAAAAGGAAATTCGTGGTATAAGACTACTGCTGAATGTATAGTCTTATTCAATCTCCAACACTCTTCGTATGGAAAGATGTTTTATATAAACTTGGCGGCTTTATTACGTAAAGGAGATGATATATTATTTCCTAAAGAATATCAATGTGATATTAGAATGCGCTTCCCAATAATGGAAATTGAAGGGTATTCCACACAAATGATATTAGATTTAGAATCGACTATTGATGAACAGTTGCGTTCACGGTTAATTGAAAACATCATAAATATTTCAATACTCATTTTACAAAAATTAGAATCAATAGATGGGATAATTGAACTATATGGAGAAAAACCGGAACTTAATAATATTTATCCTTTTAGTTCAATTCTGTATAGGAAAGAAATGAATAACAAGTTAAAGACTATTTAGAAAATAAACCGCTAACAAACAGCACTACCGCTTAAAGCGGAACGCTGCCAAACATTATCAACGAAAAAAAGACTATATGAATTACAAAGTAATGCTCGCTAAGATTCTTTCAGAGAAAGAACTTGCAGATATGGATATAAAGAACATCAAGGAGGACGATACTCTCCTTGAAGAGCTAATTCGTAAAGAATATGCTTTGGTTGTGGATTGGAGCGGAGAAGAAGGAGATAATTATTTATTCAATTTCTTTAATCAAAGAACTATTTCTCTATTAGGTAAGCAGTTAGATATATCAAGCAATGAAGTATATCTGCAATTTGATAAAGATATAGATACACCTAAAAGAGGTGATTTCGTGCCTTTTGCACTTGAATACTTTGACAAACATCTTAAATCAAATGGTTTGAGAGTTGTTTTGTTGGATATGTGTAATGATGCATATTATGTATTTGTCGCACCTAAAACGGATGCTAATAGACTAACGAAAATAAAATCAACTTTCTGGAAGTTCAAATTAGTTTCTTTTCAAAATAAAACTCCGCTTTATGTCGCAAATTGTCCGAAATGTGGCAATGTACAATTTTTCGGGTTAGACACAAACATAGACGAAAAAGATCTGGCAGGAAAAAGTTGTAGTGATTGCGGAACATTATTTTGGGATGATAATGGAAATGAAATGGTGAAAATAGAAAAATACTATTAATAGCTGGTTGATAATAAACAAATTAATCTCCAAAAAGTCGATTATTCGCTGAACATTAGTCGCTAAATAATGAAATAATATGAGTAACGATTTGTTCTTTTACCTATTCAATAACTTTATTGGTGGAGCTGATGATGAAGAAATGTCAATGAACTATCTAAATTTAGATTTGAATAATAATAATTCGTTACGCAAATTTCTTCAAGATGAAATCATACCATTTTATGAAGCTAATTTTTCTTTGACTCAGAAAGAAGATTTAGAAACTCTTTTAGAAAAGTTGGAAAGTGGTGAGATTGAATTAGGGGTAAATGAGTTTGAAAATCAACTTTTTCCATTTGAAACACCGAATAATCTCCATGACTTTTGTAAAAGCATAAAAAATGTATTGTTTGAACATAAAATTGGCGACTAACAAACAGCTACACCGCTTAAAACGGAACGCTGCCAAACATTAGTGTTTAATATGATAATTGTGTGAAAATGGATGCAAAATTAGAAAATGAATACTCTGGAGATGAAATTTGGTCTCATTTTGCAGAAACTGCAAAAAAAGAAGTCGATTCCCCTTATTTTAATACAAACTATGACATATTAAACAAGTTGAAGGAGTATCTAAATCCTCATGAGGATATAGCTTACGTAGTATATTATTATTTTTATAACGATAGTATCAAATGGATTCAAAGGGCAATTCCTATCATAGATAATATAAGTCCAATGGAATGTATCAGTTCTAAAGGATTGATTAATAGATTAAGAGAGGCATTGTTAAGAACACCCTTGTAATTGATTGGATCTATACTGACATCATGAATAATTTTAGGTATGAAATGAACACTAACATACACCTCAATCGCCCAAAATGGCGATTAGCTGCCAAACATTATAAACTTAATACCAAACTCAAATATGATAGATTTTTGTAATGTAGAATTAGAAACATCTTTCTCATTGAAATATAGTGAGTTTGATGAATTAAGACCGGTGTTTGATGAATTTTATCGAAAAACTGGACTTGTAATAGATGAATATGGAGATACGAGGCTGATAATAGATAATCTTTTCTTGATTAAGGATATTGCTATAGATTATACCAAGAAAGAAATTAATAAAGAAACTCGTGTCTTAATTCAATCATTTATTAAAAACTTAGAGATGATTACCAAAGGCGGCTATCATTTTTTGGTTTCAGGTGATTAGGAATAAGTTTATAACAAGCGGCTCAACCTCCCCTGAAAGGTCGGTTAGCCTCCAAACATCATAACAGCCAAGCAAGTAAAATGAACGTTTGGAAATATACATATATTAAATTTTATCAATTCCGGCGGGAGACACTTGCAGGAGATTATACGGCAATGTTGTTTGTTGTAGAGCTTGACTTTTGCGTATATTCGGGGATTGTATTTTTGATAGATGGATTAACAGGTTATAATTTAATTCCTTGCTACGGGCTTTTGTATGTACTTATTTTACTTGGTGGAGGTTTTATTCTTTGGATGATTCGTAATCATTCCTTGCGTAAAAATGGGGCTTTTGAACGTATAAAAAAAGAGGTGGAGGAAGAACCCAGAAAGTTTTTGTGGGGAACACTCTCGTTGCTGTTTGTTTTATTTACGCTTGCTTTTGTAGCATTGTCAATGTACTTGTGGTCTCAAAAAATGATACCGGTCTTATTTGCAGTTAAACAATTATGAACGTATGGAAGTATATTTATATTAAGTTTTATAAATTTCGTCGATGGGGGTTGGGTAAAACACTCGGAGAAGATTATGCTGCAATGTTGTTTGTGGCCTCCTTTGATGTGCTTTTGTATTTTGGAATATTAATACTTATCGATAAATCTGTGGACAATGTATTATTAAAAGAATACGAGCCATTGTATTTTGCATTTTATATGTTAGGGATGTTAACCATTGAACGGCTTCGCAACCGTACCATGTGCAAAAACGGGGCCTTTGAGCGTATAAAGGAGGAAGTTGAGAATGAACCTCAAAAGTTAAAATGGAGTATTTTGTCCATTCTATATATGATTTTTGTGGTCTTTTTTTTCTTATTTTGCTGTTATATCGGGAAATACGGGTTATGATCTGCTATTTTGCGAAAGGAAACATAACCTGAATATATTGAGAATCATTAAAAAAATGCAAAACCGGATTAATCGGAATGCTGTCAAACATTATCAGTAAAATGAATATGAAACATTTGAAGAAGTTTTGCATATATTTTATTGCGATTTTTACCATCGCTGTGGTATGTGGCTTCACGGGACTTGTCATCAAGGAAGTGGACAAAGGCACGTTTTATGATCTGGCCACAAAAGAAGCACTTGGCTTTTGTGTGCAGTTGGGGCTGACAGCATTTACGTCTCTGATTCCATACAGTCTAAGCGTTGCAACCTTCCTGGTCTTCTGGGCTATGGACAGAGAAAAGTGGACCGGCTTTTTCCGTACATTGGCAATCGGGCTGGTTCTTGTCCTGCCTTTGTCGGCAATGACCTATTATTATGACTGGTTTGTGCGTCCACAGATGATGGTCGTATCCGTCGGAAAAATAGTTGAAATGAAGCAGACCTATCCCCAGTCACTGGCTGACAAGTACGGTGTAAGCATGGAACAGATATTGAACAAAAAGCCTATGTCTATGTCCAAGACAAAGCTGGCTGCCCAGATAGATTCTCTTGAAACATCTTTTCAGGCTGATATTGACACATGCGGACTGCTGCTCTCAACACTTCCGGACACCCTGGCATCGCAAGCCTATGACAGCTACAGATTGAAAGAAATTGGAGTTGTGTATCAATATGCCGTTCATCCTGCTGCCAACAAAGACAGTCTGATGTTTATAGCACATTCGGAATTGTACCAGCACGCAATCGGTGCATGGGAAACGTCAAACGAGCTACAACGTCATAAACAAGAATATTTTGGCAGGACGCTCAATACCGTGTGTATATACATCGCTTATATCCTGTTTGCCTTCTTGGGTTATCTGCTACGCTACAAACCTATAAAGAAAATATTGGCTGTCTTTGCAATACTGATTGTAGCCGCATGGATTTATCATGAAATAAATTCTCTTGTTCAGGGATATGCAAAGAAACTCAATACAGAATCCCATCAAATTGTGGATGACACCTATAAAGAGATAGATGGAATAAAGGAACAAAGAACGAAATACTTAAATGACAAATAAGAGAAACCTTTTTTGCCGATTTTTCCGCATGTTGGTGATGCTGCATAAAATTCCTTACGCGCATTTCACGGAATGGAACAATAAAAGGAAGCGAAAGGCATTTGCCGCAGGAATATACTTCCTGAGCATCATCCCGGAATTTGTCCTGCTGGCCGGCACATTTCTGGCTGCAAGGGGGCAAGACGGGTATGTGCATCTGGTAAACGTGCCGCAAAAGATTGTCTTCTATGGTCTGGCGGGTCTGGCGGTGCTGCTGTCGGCCATCCCTTTGGGATTTTTTGACGACAAGAAGATATGCAAGGAAGTCCGTCAGGAACTTCGTGAGCGTCCCCGTTACTGGAGACGGGCGTTAGCGGTCTATTGGACGGTTATCGTGGCAATAGTGGTAGTTGCGAACGCAATTTATCCGCTCTTAACACCGTAATTTGTGCAGATAGCTTGCCATGCACAAGCTGGGGAGTGATTGGATGCGGATATCTCGTTTCGCACCGGGAAACATTCCTGTAATGTTGTTTTTGGAAATAATTTTAGATTTATAGACGATATGGGAAACATCAAGATTGGAGATTGGGTTACTCAATACAGAACGGGTTATTGGATGGTTAAAGAACTCCATCCAAAGTTTTCGCCTTTTGAGGTGGGAACAGTTCATAAGGGGGACTGGCAGGGATACTATGCGGTTTTGCAGAAAGCATTCGGTTCGACCTTCAAGTTCGGTATCGCGTTCGACACCTGTGATGCATCGTTATGCACTCTGGTTTCTAAAGAACAATTGGCTCGGATTAAAACGTATTTTGAGGAGCATCCGAAAGATAAACTGAAATTTGAATCGTCGAAGGTGGTTGTGCCCCCAAGCATAACCACGGTTCATTTGCAGATTGACGATCAGCAGCAGGCCATCCTCTCCGCTGCAATTGAACGGATGCTCCCAACTCTTACGCTTCCGAAGTTACGTATCCTACTGGCAGAGCATAGTCTTGCCGAGGTGTTGCCGGGTGCCGACAACACCTATCTTCACTTGTACGGGTATTCGTGGGATCTTGACGAGAAATTCGATTTTAAGTATTTCGACTATAAGTTTGTACGCAAGTAGGTCTTATCGGATCAAATAAGCCCCAAAGTTCCTGAATGCCGTCTTGCATGGAACGCATGTCAACGCCTGTGTGTGCCTTTGCGGGTTCACCCGGATACCTCCACGCAGCCCGTGTCGGTAGCCACGGTACGATTCATGCACACGGAAACCGGTCAGGAGTTCTGAACCATGTTACGAAAATAAAATGAAAATACGTTTGGCATTAAGGATATTGTGGGGACTATGCTGCCTCTTGCTGTTACTGGTGAATACCGGTGATTATGTGCAATTCACAAAGCATCCTGAACTTTACCCCATAGGAGGTGAAGGGCTGGGATGGACCTACGAGTCTCACGAAAACTATGCCCTTGCCTGCCTGTTGGCGATAGTCTGGGATATTATAGGGATAATTGCCTCCGCCTGTCATCAGTTCCGGTACAGCGGAAAAATCCTGCTGATACATGCTGTTTTGACGCTGATCATGTTTCTCTATCACTGGCTGTGTCTTTATTGTGGCTTCTACTGCTGATTGTACAATCATTTTGCTGCTCCTTCATGCTTTTGTGGCTTTTGAACTTAAGGTGATGAAACATCGGGCTGTTTACGGATGAGATTCAATACTCCAAAGTCCGGAAAAAACCATCAGCAGCACCTCAAGGCAGAATATGCCGACTATCGCAGCCCATATCGCCAATAACCGCCTTCCCGACTTTTTGCCGGAATACCTTGTGAAGATCTCATTCTGACGCTTTGCCGTGTACCTGAGACGGCAGAAAAGGAAAGGCACCGCCAGCAGGACAGGGACAATGACCGTATAGAATATCCAACCGCCTGCAATCCGGTGGAACAGGGTCAACAATATCATGGCCATATCAAGATACCAGCACCACATAATCAATGCGGCACCGTCGCCCGGAGACTTTTCACGCCTGTGAAAGGACTCCCCGACAAACCATATATAGTCAATCCATTTCAGAACAGCCATGACATTCAGCCATAATCCGGCTGAAAAGATACATTTTCTTCCACATTATTGCATGACAATCAATCGATTTCGTTACTTTTGTCCTATATGAATGGAATGTTTCGTTTGGTATTACAGAATGGAATATGGAGAAAAGAAAGCATAAATATAATCAGGAAAGGAAGGAAGCATACAAACAAAAGCCCTTCATCAAACCTCCCCGAATCTCATTCTGGGACAATATCTTCTATTGGTCATGGTATTCGACCAAACATGGCTTGCCGCACCGTACCTTTGCGACTGTTACAGTTATGCAGTATGTCTATGTTGTGTTGTTCACTGTTGTCATACTCAACTGTCTTGACAGTCAGACTGCATGGCATCTGTATATTCTCCACAAGTCAAAGGGGATATTGGGCTATATCCTTGTTCCGTTTGTCATATTGATTCTGGTAAACGGACGGATCTACAAGGAAAGCCGCTATGAAAGGTTGAAGGCGGAGTTTGACCGGATGGAAATTTCAGAGAAGAAGAGGCGCAGAACCATATTTTGGATTTTTACAGGTATCACCCTGCTTGCCGGATATGCGGCATACAGGCTGTTCTGCCGTTTCAACATGCAGTTCCTGCTGCCTTGACATTAACAAAAACAGATTATCAAATGAAAGCAACCCGCATCATGAACAAGATTATCATTTATCTGAGTGCCGTATTGCTGCTGTGCAGTTGCGGCAGTGCAAGACATTATGCAGCGTTTCAATATGACAACGGAGACGACTATGTAAGTGAAGGACTGTACCGCATAGTGGACCGGAAAGGGCGTATCGGTTACGCTGACGAGACAGGCAAGACCGTCATCCGTCCCCGTTTTGCCTTCGGCTATCCATTCGAGGGTGGCAAGGCGAAAGTCACCGATTCGGGGGAACGGAAAGAGGTGGCAGGCTCCGGCGGCGAGCACTGGTATTGGGAAAGTGATGACTGGTACTACATTGACAAACAAGGGAACCGGTGTGAGAATCAAGATACAGACAAGGACAAAACACATCCATAACACAGCAATAACCCCGGAGGTTCAGACGCGAGCCTTCGGGGTTAGCCTATAAGTACAGCACTTCATCAATTGCCAAATCCGAATGACATGGCTGCCTGTTCACAGAAGCATGCATATTCCTCTTTGTCAGTTCCGCTTTCAATATGGCGGTCTATCAGTTCTCCCAGTTCATCGAAACAGACTTCGTCACTGAGGCACTCTATGTCTGTCCCGTTCCGGAGATATACTTCATAATAGTCCGAGCCGTTCAGACAGATCAGCACTTCCCCTTGGAAGAGTCTTCCGTTTACATGGAATTTCAGTCCCGGCAAGTTCTTGAATACTGTTGCCATAAACTCCTCGATGCCCCATGACATAAGGACCGGCGTGTCGGTCATCGTTACCAGCTGTTCGCGAATTGTCGCAGCCACTCTCATTACATACTCTTTATCCATAATCTTGATTTTTAATAGATTTATATATTCATTTTATTCAAACCATTCCGGGTTGTCTTCTTTCAGCATCTCAACCAGCTCGTCATCCGGCAGTTCGAGACTTCCGGCATCGGTGAAGAAGAAAATCTCATCGTATAATTTCTCAGCCTCCTTACTTGCAAAGCCCTCGTTCTCGCTGTCGAAACTACCGGGCTGGAGTGCGTCAAGCAAACCTGTCGAGCCGATAAGGAGTTCTTCACCTTCATTTGATTTCACCACACGGCAAGAATAAGTTCTGCCAGCAAATTCCACCTCTTTCCTTTTCATCTGTCTATCACTTTAATGGTATGTTTCTCCCGTGTTCTTTCAGGTACTGCATGATACATTTCGCTTCCTCGTGCGAAGCCATATTGCGTTCGTCGTACCTGCGGCTGTCATCCGCCATAACCTTGATGCACTCTTTAATCAACCTGTACAGGCTTTGCTGCAGTGTCGGGTGCATGGTCGGTATTGCTGCTGCAAATCGAGCCGGATTGAAACTGTAATTGTTGACTGCCATTTCCCAGTCTTTAGCGAGACGGTACTCTCTGCTTTCTTTGATGTCCTTGTCCATAATTCTGATATTTAACGATTTTGTTTTTCTTCCCTCTGTTCGGCCTCCTTTTCGGAGGAGCCGCTTCGGGATTTACGGTGCATCGAGAGACGGTCGTCAAAGCCTCTCCCGATGTTTTTTCCTGCCAATTACTCTTTCAGAGAAAGGAAGAATTTGCAGGAAATGCACTTCAAAACGGAGGGAACAGGCTCGACCGGCTACATTCGCACCAGTAAAGCCCACGCGGCGACGGGAAGGACGACGAAAGAAGAAATGCTCTCATGTCAATACAAGAGGGAAAATAGAAAGGGATAAGGGTGGTGGCGGGGGCTTATGACGGACGGCGTTAAAACAGGTGCCGCTATAAAGGTTCCCGGAGCGGCCGATGGCAGAATACGGCCCGTGCCGGATTCCGTCATCAGCCACAGATCCGGACCGGAGTGCTTACAGCAGCCCAGGGCTGCCGTCGTGCATGAAGGTTTTATAACAGTCACCGCCTGGCGCACATGAGGGCGGCAGTATAACGGGATTTGCCGTGAAAAGAGATGCTGTCAAAGCATCCCTTCGTCCGCGTAGCTCAGATAGCCTGTATCCGAGAGGATGATATGGTCAAGAAGTGTGATGTCAAGGGTTTCGCAGGCTTTCTTGAGTTTGCTTGTGATGGCATTGTCACTGGAACTGGCCACCATGTTGCCTGACGGGTGGTTGTGGCTGAGGATTATGCCCGAGGCATGGGCCAGAAGAGCCGTCTGCAGGATGATACGGATATCCACAACGGTCTGGCTGATGCCGCATTTCGATATGCAGGAGAGTCCGAGAAGCCTGTTGGCTTGATTGAGGAACATCACCCAGCATTCCTCATGATGCTGCATACATTCATCGTATGCCTCCTTGAAGATGTCGTAGCTCACTCTGGAGGAGTTTACCATGGTACGTTTTGCAGCATCGGCATCCTTGTAATTTACTGAAATCTGAGGGAAAGAAAATGTATTCATAATAACGAAAATTAAATGTGAAACAATTTTTTTCGCCCGTGCACAGCTCTGTCTGGACTTCGTGCAAGATTTTGGGAAAGAATACTATCCGCAGGATTGGAGATTGTTTCCCAAATTCACCCGGATCTTGCGTTTGTCCGGAAAGATGCTGTAACTTCGCTGAAAACAAATGTTGAGACTACCGGGGTATTATAAGAGGTACGGCTATAAAGGTTATCCGGGCCGGCCGATGACGGAAGACCGCCCGTGCGGCCTGTAGGAATCAGCCAGAACCCGGTCCGTACTGTTTCAGCAGACGGAGACTGCCGAAAGACAGGAAGGTGTATAAAAAAGGTCAGGCGGCGCCGGTCTGCCTCCGGCACACAACAGAAAAGCAGGACGGATTTCTCCGCCCTGCATCTGAAATCAACTATGAATTATGGTCAGGCAGCAACCTCTTGGGATTGAGGTTGTTTTTCGTTGTCCGCATCGGCTTCTGTCTGCTCCGCTTCCTGTTTGGCCTGTTCCTGCACCAAAAGGACGGCTTTCTTTTCTTCGATGCGCTGATGTCTTTTTTCGTAAACTTCATTATGTCCGTTCTCGATGTCGGCAAGTCTTTCCGGCATGTGTTTTCCTGCAAATTCAAGCAACATGTCAGCTATGGCGTTGCTTCCGTATGCGTTCTTGAAATTCTCAATCAGGAAATCCCTGCGGATGACGGCTTTTGCCTTTGGGGTAAGATTGGCAACGATATTTGCCTTGTCCTCGTTGGACAGATAGGGCGAATGGTCTCCCTCAATACCAACGGCGGCAAAATGTTCCTTTCTCAACGCTGAAAGCAGGAAGAAATAAATCATCTTTTCTTCGTCAGCCCCGAACTTGGTTTCGGTCATATCCACTTCCAAAATCTGTTTCTTGGTATCTTCCACGGTCTTTTCCCGGGCAATCTCCTTGTTTCGCTTGTCCTGCTTATCCAGTTTTTCAATCGGGGAAAGCTGTTCCTGTCCTGCCTGTTGCCCACCAACGGCATTCATTATGGAATTCTCCACATAACATTTGACAATGTCGTTGTTCCCAATCCGTGCGAAAAGCGATATTTCGCCCGCTTCTGCCCTGCGTACAAGTTCCTTGCCCTCTTCCATATAATCGTTCATTTCCTGCTCATACTCAACCTTGGCTTCCTTATATTCGTCTTCAGTCTCATATTTTCCTGCTTCAGGCTCTTCGGGAAGTGTCGGGTAGTTATTGTATCTGCACGACAGTGCTACAACCTCATAGCCCATTTCCTTGAGGCGACTTACCGCATCCGCATTATAGCAATATGCGTCATGGCATAGAGAGAGTGCAGGATAAGCCTTGACGGTCTCTGTTGCCTTTTCCGTCAAAAATGCGGCATTCATTTCATCAAGACAGCCTTTGTTGGCACATTTTCCGCACGTTCCCTCACAGAACAATGTCATGTTGTTGGTATTATGGGGGCATGACAGGCAAAGGGTCTTGTCAAAATTGTAGCGTTCGAGGTCTGTCGTGAAATGGTGCTCGATGTTCTTTGCCACCTCGGTCGCTTTCATGCCTCGCCAACTGCCATACATGATACCCTCTTTCAAGTGCTTGTCGAAAACCTCTCTCTGGATGTCCTCGCCATATCGGCAAATTTCACTTGCCACGCTGATAGTGATTTCGTCCTTTTCCAACAATTCGGCGATTTCGGGGATAAGGGAGACGAACTTCAGTCGGGTGCGGATATAGGTCTCGTTCTTGCCAAACTGCATGGCCAAAGACTGTATGTCATGCCGTCCGCTTTCTATCAGCTTCTGATAGGCGTTTGCTTCCTCGATAGGGGTTACATCCTTGCGTTGCAGGTTTTCCGTCACCGCCATTTCTTCGGCGGTCTCGTCCGAAACATTCAGAACGATTGCCGGAATTTCTTCCAGTCCTGCCATGAGCGAGGCACGATACCTGCGTTCCCCGAATATAATTTCAAAGCGGTTCTCCGCAATGGGGCGCACCCCGATAGGTTGGAGAACACCCTGCTGACGGATGCTTTCCGCCAATTCCGCAAGGCTCGCCACATCAAAATTCTTGCGTGGGTTATAGTTACTCGGCTGAATATCTGCCAAAACTACTGATACGATGTTCTTCTCTGCTACTGATTGAATGTTCATTGTTTCCATAATTCATAAATTTTGATTTGTTATACATTGATTTTCTGATTACCGCTGTTCCTGTTGGTTGGTGTCATATTCGTACATCTGCGTATTGTCGTACCCCTCGAACGATAGCCGGAACGTGTCGAAGTCCTTCCTGCCAGCCAGCCTTACGGTATCGTTCTTTCCGATGAAATAGGGTTCGAGCATTGTCCGAAACGGTGCGCCGAGCGTTGTCCTGTCTGCCAATGTGCAAACCTTGTCAGGTTGTTGGGGCATGATATAGCCCAGTGCATATTCGTTGTAAACTACCAATCTTATTTTATCCATATCGATGTCAATTTTGAATTGTTTTTTATTTCCCTCTGGTCGGCTCTTTTCCCGTTTGAACCGCCTTGAGGTTTTATGGTGCAGAACAAGGATGTCGGTACAGCTTCATACGACGGCTTTTCCTGCCAATTACTCTTTCACAGAAAGGAAGAATTTGCAGGAAATGCACTTCAAGCCGGAGGATCAAGCGCGACAGCCTACATTCGCACCTGATAAAACCAAGGCCGGTGCGGCGGGAATGAAGCCAGAGAATAATCAGGTGAAACGGATAGAATAGGAAGAGCCTGGCCGATAGAAAAGGGAGCCTGTTAAAGTTGTTATAACAGGGTTATGCGAGCAGACTAAAAATGAATAGAGCGAAAGGTTCGCCCTACAAAAGGATGAGCCTTATCCGGAATAAAATCTGGCCAAGTGCCTGTTTTTATGGAAAAACACATTATCTTTGCAGTAGCGAAACAGTCATTTCCGAAACGGGTGTTTCGTAAATTGTAAAATGAAAGGACTTAGGATATGAGATTTTTTGACAGGACAGAAGAAATAGCATCCCTGCGTGAGATTCGCAGGATGTCGAAAGACAACGCCCAGTTCACGGTAGTGACGGGACGGCGCCGTATCGGCAAGACATCCCTTGTATGGAAGGCATACGAGGACGAACCTATCCTTTATTTCTTTGTTGCCCGCAAGGCCGAAGGGGACTTGTGCGAAGATTACCGGCTTGAAATAGAGAGCAAGCTGGGAATCCCCACGATGGGACGTGCGGAGCATTTCGCCGATGTGTTCGAGTTTCTGATGAAACTTTCCACGGAGCGTCCCATCACGCTGTTCATTGACGAGTTCCAGGAGTTCTTCCGCGTGAACAAGTCGGTGTACAGCGACATGCAGCGCATCTGGGACATATACAGCCCGAAAGCCCGGATGAACCTTGTCGTCTGCGGCTCGATATACTCCATGATGACGAAGATATTCAAGGACAAGAAGGAACCTCTGTATAACAGGCAGACCCGTTTTATGACCGTGCGTCCGTTCACTCCGGCGGTGCTGAAGGAAATCCTCACGGAATACCATCCGGTACACACGGCGGAAGATCTGTTGGCCCTGTATTCCTTCACGGGCGGCGTGGCCAAGTATGTGCAGCTGCTTGTGGATGCCGGAGCCACGACCAAGTCAGCCATGCTTGACCACATCATAAAGGCCGACTCCATCTTCCTGGGAGAAGGCAAGGCTATCCTTATCGAGGAGTTCGGCAAGGATTACGGGGTATATTTCTCGATTCTGTCAGCCATAGCGAGAGGCAAGACCTCCCGTTCGGAAATAGAGAACGTGGTAGGCAGGGAAATCGGCGGCTACCTGACCAAGCTGGAAAACGAGTACGAGGTCATAGCCAAGAAGCAGCCCCTCTTCGAGAAGAGTTCCACCAAGAATGTCCGCTATACGATAGAGGACAACTTCTTCACGTTCTGGTTCCGCTTCATCTACAAGTACAGCTATATGCTGGAGATAGAGAACTACGAGAGCGTGAAGACGATCATCAACCGGGACTACGAGACGTTCAGCGGCCTGATGCTCGAACGCTATTTCAGGCGTGTGCTGATAGAACGCCAAGCCTACACACGCATCGGCGGATGGTGGGACCGCAAGGGTGAGAATGAAATCGACATTGTGGCCGAGAACGAACTGGACGAAGAAGCCACGTTTTTCGAGGTGAAGCGTAAGGCTGACAACATTGACATGAAGGTGCTGGAGAATAAGGCGGCGGCCTTCCTGCGTGCCACGGGCGAGTTCAAGGGGTATAAAATCTCCTACAAAGGGTTGTCTATGGATGACATGTAGCCATATGTTGTTTACAAATTCTTAAAGCGTGGAACAGGTTCAACTGAAATAGACAGCGGGCAAAATGTATCCAAACAATAAAGTGTCAGTAGCAAGGGGCTGAAAGAATGTAGAATGAAAATATATATATCTGTCATACTAAGCATAGTGTTTTGCGTGATATATTGTCTCTGCATAGAACAGGTCAATATATGCAAACCTATTGCACACATGGATGTTTCAATAGGAATCCTTTTCCGATTGAGTGTCATAGTTATGTTCCTGACTTTTTTGATGGGGATGCTGGCAGTACGATTTATCAGGAGGAGAACTTTAACACTAATTCCTGTAATCATGCCAGTTCTGCTATGGAGTTCCTATATAAAGCTATTTCCTTACCGCTCATTCGTCTATATGGGAATATCTGTCCTGGTTTATTTTATATACATATCAATCTTATTGCATTACGGCAATTATAAGAAGAATAAATCAACCAAGAGAGAAAACAATATCTGAACCAGCTTATTATCCGTTCCGTTGAAAGGGAATAAGAGTAAACAAAGCCGGGAAGTGAGGGCAATCCCATCACTTCCCGTTCTTTTCAAGATACTCTCTCATGGCCTCGTTGACGATGTCACGGAGAGACATGTTCTTTTCGATAGCCAGGAATTTCATGCGGGTATGCACGCTTTTGTCGATGACGAAATTGCAATGTACCGCCGGTTCCTTTTCCGCCTTGGCCGGAACCGTTTCTTTCTTTTGCGGGGATTTTTTGGTTGATGAAAGCAGCCCGTCAAGGCCGCTTTTCATACCGTCTTTCAATAAATCGCTTTTGCCCATATTGTTTTTACTTTAGTTTCAGTACCTCCAGCGCCAAATCCATATAATCCTTGGCCCCGTTGCAGTTTTTGTTATACTCGAAAATGTTCAGCCCCTTGATAGGAGCTTCCGCCAGAGCCACGTTGTCACGGATGACGGTCTTGAATACCTTGTCGCAGAAAGAATCGTTGATGAGTTCGGAGACGCTTTTGTTAAGCGTCTTGCGCTTGTCGAACTGGGTGATCACGATGCCTCCGATGCTCAGTCCCGGATTCAGGCGTTCCCTGACGATTTCAACCACATTCGTAATCTTTGCCATACCGCGCATGGCGAGGAACTGTGCCTGTACCGGGATAATCAGGAAGTCTGCCGCAGTAAGAGCATTGAGCGTGAGCAGTCCCAGCGATGGCGGACAGTCAATCAGTATATAGTCGAATTTCCGGCTGTCAAGCAGCTTCGCAATCAGCCCTTTCAGTATCAGTTCCCGACCAGGTTCGTTGATAAGTTCCGATTCGGCAGCCGACAGGTCAAGGCATGAGGGAACGATGGTAAGGCCGTTCTTCAGTTCGACCAGCGGCAAAGGGTATTCGCCCTTCATCGCCCCGTACACGGTCTGTTCTTCCTCGATGGACAGGCCGCAGGATTCCGTGAGGTTTGCCTGACCGTCCATGTCAATCAGGAGCACACGTTTTTTCTTCAGCTGCAGTGCGGCAGCGAGATTTATGGTAGTGGTTGTCTTTCCGACCCCACCTTTATGATTCAGAACTGCTATAATTTTTGTCATGATTCAGAGTCTTAATGTCTGGTACAAAGATAATACTATTTTTAGTCTTTACTACAATTAGTATTTACTAATTTACTACTATAACATATTTTAGTATCGTAGTATTTACTACTCTACTAAAAGACTAAGCCACTAAATGTAGTATCTACTATTTTTCGTAACCTCGGATTTACTAATCTCCTAAATTACTACAATTAGTAAATACTACATCCGTGACCGTTTTCCGGAAGATGTCAGAACGGAAGGTCTTCCTCTCCGTCCTGTGGCATGTCCGCCGGAGGAACGGGTGCGTTATCGGCAGCTGCTGTTTGACTGTCCGCTTCGGAGGTTGTACCTTCCCGCTTACCGGTGTTGATGAACTCCAGGGCATCCGCCGTGATGGAAATCTGGATCTGGCTGTCTCCGTTTTTGTCCTTCCACAATGAGGTTGACAATGTACCCCCGACAAGGACCATGCGTCCTTTGGTGAGGTATTCGGAGAGGCGGATATGGTTTTCCTTGTTGCTGCGTACCCTTACCCATGTAGTAACGGTGTTACCGTGCGAGAAATCATCTACTGCCATATCAAAAGCAATAAACGAACCGTGTGTACCCTCGATGACCTGACAATCCTTTCCGATGCGACCGATAGTGTGAATGTATAGCATAATTTGAAAATGTTTTGCGGCAAGGTGGTTAGTCCTGCCATTACCTGTGACTTTGTTTTTTTCTTCCCTCTGGTCGGATCCTTTCTGCCGGACCGCCTTGGGGTTTTATGGTGCAGAACAAGGATGTCGGTACAGCCCATTCGACGTTTTTTTGAAGCAAAATACTCTTGCCCGGCAAGGAAGATTTTCCTTCAAAATGCACTTCAAAACGGAAGAATCAGGCGCGACAGCCTACATTCGCACCTGATAAAACCTATGCGGCGGCAGGCAAGGTATGACGAGAGAAGGTAATCCCGATACAGATATAAGAGGCAGAATCGCCCGGATATATAAGGGGATGTTTATAAAAGTGATGAATGACGGCTTGGGCGGGTAAAAGAAACAGTCTGCCGGGCAAACAAAATGGGGACTCTTTCTGCCTGTGACATTCCGGAGACACGACGGACGGCACAAGCAGAATGTGTCACCGTTTGCCCATGACGCCGTCGGCCCGGAAAGGAAAGATACGGACAGAAGGCGGAATGTGCCGGAGCAACAATCTGGCAGGATGCCCATATAGCGGAATACCGGTTGTTTCGACGGGTCGAAGCTCCGGCATGAAGCGGTATGAAGCAGACTGCCGTTGATCAGGCGCAGCCTTCCGTACCTTGGAGTGGAGGGCGGACCGCGGCACAGACATCATACCTTAATTTCGGGTGGGGAAAGCCGGATAGAAAAGGGAGGAAATACCGGAAAGGTATCCATATAAAAGGACACTGGCAGGCAAGGCCATGAAGGCAGTCCCGTATGACCGCCTTCTCCTGCCTGTCAATCAACGAAGTTGAAATACCTGTCGCAAAGCTCTTTCTGCTGCATGAAGCGTTCGCTCTGATAAAAATCCACCTCGGGATACTTGCAGAAACCCGAAACGGCGTATCTGCCGGTAGGGGTACATAATCCGTAAAGCATGAGCCAGTCGAGAACTTCTTCCCCGTTGTTGTTCGTGTCGATGAACTGACACCCGGCACTGCGTTCCGCACCAGGCAGATTGACCGTGATAACAGTTTCCGACTCAAATTCGTCACTGCCTTCTACATACGCCAACAATGCCAGACAAAGCGGTGTTCCGAGTCCATGCTGGTAATACGTGACAAACGGGAAAACCCATTTTCCATCCTTGCGTAACAATGTCAAAGTCTTGCCGTCAACAACCACTTCCTTTTCTCTGATTTCATTTTCCATAATGCTATCGTTTTTAAGTTTGCTTTTTTCTTTCCCTGCTTTCGGTCCTTAAAGACCTTCGCCGGATTTATTTTTCCGCACCACGAAAGTGATAACGGCAACCGGACAAATCTGGCGACAGAAATACGCTTCTCCCCGAGAAGGAAGATTTCCGTCGGCCACCGCAGGCCGTGAGGATTTGCAAGGTACAGCTGTTATCCGTTACTTTCGCGGAACAATAAGCCGGAAGGTCAGGACGGACTGCAAGGACAAAGATATAAAAGGATTGAAAGACAGATATAAAGGGAGGCGATAAAAAGGGAAAAGGAGGATAAAAAAGGCAGATGTCAGGCTATAAAAGCCAGCCGGGCCCCGGCAGGACTGAACACAGGAAAACCTGCCCGATCATCACGACCGGACAGGCAAAAGGTTAAATCAATGAATCACGGTCAGGCTGCCCTGACAGTGTTTTCTTCTTCGGGAACTTCGGACTGCGGACGCTCGGCTTCCTTGAGTGCCTCGTCAATCCGTTGCTGCAAGTCCTTACATTCCTGCTTCAAGCGTTCCAGTTCTTCCGCCTTGCTCCACTTCCGGGCGGTGATTTCCTGCAAGGTCGGTATCTCGTGCTGGAGTTGTGCTATCTGTTTCTGCTGCTTCTCTATCAATGACGGCATCCTTTCAAGTGCGGCCTGTGGGTAGCGTGCCGATTCGGCAAATCCCAACGGCAAGGCTCCCGACACGCCACAGCGGTATTTCAGTCCGCTTACGCCCTCGACAAAGAAAACGTTACGGTCGAACGAGCCGGAAAGGGTGTACTCGCTGCTGACAAGCAGATTCAGCCCAATGTAGCTTCCTATGGTGCGGTATGCCTCGCCCCTGTATGTCTTGGCTATGCGGTGCAGTTCACGGCCTGTCTCTTCCCGGGTAGCCTGCGGCAGATTGAGCAACAGCGTTTCCCTGCTGCCACTATAGGATGCGATATACTCCATATCCTGCTCGACCTGCGCCACGATGCGTTCTGCCTTGCCGACAGCTTCCGTGTTGGCCGCAATCTTGCGCTCCGCACGGATGCGCTCTTTCTTGAATATGGCCTGTTCTTTCTCCAGCTGCATGATTTTGTTGTCGAGCTTGGCCTTGTTGAGCAGGTCGGTATTTCCTGAAAGGATAGCCACGAACTCGGCGAAGTTCATGCCGTTGTCCTCGTCCATGCTGTCCTCGTCGATGCGGCGCACGGCAATAGTGCCGTTGTTTATCTGGTTGATGAACATCTGCTTGTTTTTGAGCAGGTTGAACTTGTAGGCATCGAGCGTCTTTTCCGTTCCGTAGATTACAATATCCACCACGTTACCGCCCCAGAGTTTCACGGTGTTGCCCTTGCGTACCGCACGACCGTTGCGCTGCTCCATGTCGGCAGGTCTCCACGGTATCTCCAGATGATGCACCGCCACAGCCCGCTGCTGGGCATTGACCCCTGTACCGAGCATGGATGTAGAGCCGAAGAGGACACGCACCCTGCCGCTGTTCATGTCTTCAAAGAGGCGTTTCCTTGCCCTCTCCGTGGTGGCGCACTGGATAAACTGGATTTCATCAGCAGGGATGCCGAGGCGTACCAGCTTCTCCTTGATGTCGGTATAGATGTTCCACTCGTTAGGCTTGTAGGTGCTTAGGTCGCTGAAGACAAACTGCGTACCCTTATTGGCTGCCGAGCGTACATAATAGTCATAGATTGTCCGGGCACAAATGGAAGCCTTGTTACCTGCATCATCGCTGAACTTCTCACCCAAAAGGCGCATATCGAGAGCCATCTTGCGTGCCACATTGGTAGCAATGAGCATCTTTGCCTTGTCGAGGTTGTCCGGCTCGATCATGTCAAGCCCGAGGTCTTCCCAGTTTCCACTACCTGCAAAGGAAACGAGGCGTCCAATCATTTCTTCCTGCTCGATTGTCGGCGCATGAGAGAGGAAGCGGACGTTTTTCTCCGGCACGTCAAGATTTATCATGTCGGCTGTACGGTAGTCGGTGATTTCACGCAGGAACATCGCCAGTTCCGGCACTTTGATATAAGTGCGGAAACGCTCCTTTCGCTTGATTGAGCCTGTCACGTTCAGTTCATAGTCGGCTGTCTTTTTTGTAAATATGGCCGCCCATGCATCGAAACAGCTAATCTGCTGACGCTTGAGTTCTCGTGGACGCAAATACTTGAACATCACATACAACTCTGTCAGCGCATTTACCACCACCGTACCGGACAGGAACGTAGCCCCAAGGTCACGGCCTGTGCGGTGCTGGATGTCACGGATGGCAAACAGCAGGTTCATCGCCCTTTGCGAGCCTTTTGTGTTTCCGATACCTGCCACCCTGTTGTGGCGTGTCTGGAACATGAGGTTCTTGAACATGTGGCATTCATCGACAAAGATGTGGTCTATACCCATTGAATGAAAGTCCACGGTATCATCCTTGCGGCCATCCAGTTTTGTACGGAGTTCTGACAGCTTCGCTTTCAGGTTCTCCTGTCTCACTTCCAGCCCTTTCTGCATCTTGCGGCTACGGTAGCGCATGGTGGACTGTTCCAACACTTCAAGGCTTCGCTCCACATCGTAAAGCTCTTCGGTGAATATCTCTATCATGGTTTCCTCGGACTGCGGTATCTTGGCGAACTGGTCGTGCGTTAAAATAATGCAATCCCAGTTGTTGTTCTTGATTTTGGAAAACACCTCTTTGCGGTTGGCCGGTGTGAAATCTTCCTTGCCCGGGTACAGGACTTTTGCGTTCGGGTATGCCTTGCGGAACGTGTCGGCTATTTCGTGTACATTGGCTTTAAGGCCGATAATCAGAGGCTTCTGTACCAATCCCAGACGCTTCATTTCATAGGCCGAAACGCACATAATCATCGTCTTGCCTGTGCCTACTTCGTGCCAGCAGATACCGCCGCCGTTCTGCTTGATCATCCAGATTGCGTCTTTCTGTGACGCATAAAGTTCGTTGTACGGGAACTGCTCAAAGGAAAGCTGCGGAAAGGTCTGTGCCGAGCCGTCATAGGCCGGACGGACATAGCAGTTGAAACGCTCGTTGTATGTGCGTACCAGTTCATCCCTGACTTCCAGAGGACAGGCATCGAGCCACTGGTTGAAATTACTGCGGATTTCCTGTATCTTGGTAGCCGCTTCCTGAATGGCTTCCTCGTCTGGCACACGAACTTTGTCGCCGTTGCGATACACCTCTTTTGTTATCTCCGGCACTGTGTCATGCAAGGCATGGACGAACAGGTCTTCACCGTTGAAATTCCGCACGGAATAGGTGTTGTATGCTGCCGGGGAGTAACCCTTCAGACGCACCACATAGGTATCGTTGACATCAAAGTACATCACTTCGGCTTCCACCCCGAAAAGGTCTGCCGCAAAGTCGGCGTAAAGCTGCGGGTCAATCCAACGCTCGCCCATATTGATATCCAGCTCTTCATAAGGTATCGGTTCGGGCGTTGCGTTCTCCAGTGCCCTTGCGGATATTTCCGTCCAATCCCTTTCCCTGCCGGACAGGTCATCAAGGCAGGATGTGAGTTCCTTGTACTTGTCAACCACATTTCCGGCAAGAAACCTGCCTTTGTGTTCCCATTCTTCCGTGAGGGGATTGTAGTAAATCTCGCCCTGCAGTGCCTCGATTACATCTTCATCAGACAGGCCGGTAGAGCACATGATATAGTCCATTTCCACCTTGCCGTAGAAATTGAGGCTGCTTGCCAGTGCTTCCGACGGCTGTAGAATACGGTCGGTCGCAATCTTCGTGAAAGCCACAGGCTCACGCATGATGTCGGCCTTGACTATATCGCCGCCAAGCTGCATTTCGATAGTGAACACCTCGACACCGAGGCTGTCAAGCATGATAAACTCCTTGTTGTCGTTCTCATGGAAAAATCCCCATTTGGCTACAAAGGCATCATACAGCGTGTTCAGCCGCTCGCGTATGGCAGTCTGTTCGGTCTGCAGATCCCTTTCTTTCGTAGAAAGCAGGAAATACGCTTCACGGACAGGGAAATAGTCGGCTGCACGTTCCATATTGACCTTTCCCTCGTCCACCGGAACGAAATCCACGGCCACATCGGCATAGTGGCTTGACTTGCGGAACACAACCGTACCAATCTGCCCCTCGAACATTACCAGCGTACCGCTTTTCATCCAGTCCTCGAGCTTTTCCGTGTATGGTCTCCGTCCTCTGTTTACGGAGAGTGCGGTCGTTTCCTGCATCCCGAACAGCGACATCTGCACGGACGCTTCACCCTGCTGTCCGAAAAGGCTTTTGCGGAAATACCGGTCAAAATCGTATTTCAGAAGTGCGGAAAGGTATTGTGCCATGGCCGCATCAGAGCCGAGCCACTGGTGTTTGCGTACATATTTGCCGTGCTGGTTCATCACGATACGGCTGTCGGTCGCCAGTACGGTCTTCGGCATGGAAAACAGCCTGTTGGCGTTTTCGGTCATCGTTCCGTTCATGTCGTACATTTCCTTGGCAACCTGCAAAAACATCTGCTCGCGTGCGGAGAGTGCCGCCTTATTAGTATGCTTCTGAAATACAAGCAGGTCGCTGCCCACCTCGATACCGCTTGTCTGCATGAAAAGAGCGTCAGGCAAACGTACTGCGCTGACAAGGTCGGCATGGTTCACCAGATATTCACGCACAAACCTGTTTCCTGCCGTGTCGGCCACGCCCCTTGAAGTGACAAAGGCAAGCAGACCGCCCTCGGAAAGCAGCTCCATAGCCTTGACAAAAAAGTAGTTGTGAATGGTCTTTGTGGCCTGTTCGTAGATGCCGCCCTTTTTCCACAGCTCGGCATCGAAGACACGGAAGTTGCCGAAAGGAATGTTGGACGCAATGACATCGAATTTCCGATGCTCCAGTTCCTGTGTGCCTATCGTTTCAAACCCTGCCGTTACGGTGGTTGCGTCCTCATGCAGCAGCGAAAGTATAAGTCCTGTAATGGTGTCTTTCTCAAAAGCATAGCTGCGTGTGCCGGGCATGGCTACAGGCAGGAAACCGCCGATGCCTGCGCTCGGTTCAAGAAAGCTGTGCATCTGCAAGCCGTTTGCAGAAAAGGTCTTGTGTATCTGTGCCGTCACTGCGTCAATCAGGAATTGCGGCGTATAGAACGCTGTCAGGACTGAAGACTTGATGCTTTCAACAAGCGAACGGCAAGCGGCCTCGTTACCCCCTGCAAGTGTCCTTAACGCATCCAGCAGACGGTTCAAAAGTTCGGAAACCTCTTTGTCAAGCGGTTTGTCCGTACCCAAGTCCAGTACATCCTTGATACCGCCGAAACCTGAATACTGTGCCAATACCTGTTTTTCCTCTTGCGTGGCTGTCCTGCCCTGTGAGTGGATAGCTACTGCTGTCTCTATGGCCTTGATGTTGGCCGATAATGATGTCAATTTGTTGTAACCCATGATTTAACCTAATTTTTTATTTCCCTTTTTTCGGCCCGTTTGCGGCCGCAGGGATTATTTTTCTGCCTTGAAAGGTGGCGGAGACAATCGGACAAGGCTGACACGGAAAAATACGCTCGACATCAGGAGAGGAAGATTTTTACGATTCACTCGCGGCTGTAAAGCCGGCATTGACCGGATTGGTGAAGCCCATTACCTTTGCAGAAAAATGTAATCCCCCGAGGTCGCACGGCGGAGAACGGAAGAGCAGCTACAAGAGGGATGGATAGAAAAGGATTGAAAACAGGCGGATGGAAAGATAGAAAAGGAAGATCTGGGGTAAAAAAGGGACAGCGCATGGCAATGCCGTCGATAAAAAAGGACTATGCCGTCGGCAGACCGAAGCCGGAACAGACCCTGCCGGCCTCCGGTAAGGTCTGTCCGTGGATTATCAGTCAATATCGTAACCAATCATGAACTCGTCATTGATTAGCAGATAGTAATAGCCGTTGCCGCAATTCCGGTACTCCTTGCTGAAACCGGCAGCCATGTCGCCGTTTTCACGCGGCTCGCACCAAAGCGTACCGTCATAACCGCAAAAGTCGAAACGAAGCGTCGAGAATTTCTCCTTATTCCTCAGTGCCTGGCGGAACCGCTGCATATTCCAGCTTCCGCAATACTTCTCAATCGTGGAAAGGCGGATGCACTTTCCGTCAATAGCCGTTCCCGTGGTGATGCGGTTTTCGTACAGGGACTTCTCAAGGTCTGCTGCTGCAATCTTGCGAAGCCAGTCGTTGGTATGCGTGGCAAGGCGTGCGAGCTTCTGGTATTTGAGAATCATTTTCCTGTCCATATCCTTTTCGTTCTCCTTTTCCTGTGACGGGTAATAGATTTTTTCGATGTGGCTCCAGTCTGAAAAGATGTAGCCATGTTTGCGTTTGCCTTTCGCAATAATACCGACGACGTTCTCCCTGCCACGGTTGATAAACAATTTCCTGCGTTCCCCGTAAATTCTGACATACAAGACCGGCGGGTTCTGTTCGTTACGGAGATATTCTTCTGCCGGATGCATTGTTGCTGCTGTTGTGTCCATACCTGTATTTTTTTTAGTTGTTAATTTCCCTTGGTTCGAGCCGCTTCGGACTCTCATGCCGGGATTGGAATTTTCAAGCAATGAAGACTGGGAAAACGGACGACAAAAGCAGGTAAAGCGGCTGCGGATTTTACGGAATACCCCCAATCTCCGATTTGCGGAAGGCTGCCGTCAAATCCGTACCCGGTTAGCATAGCGGTATCTGCGGTTCGGACCGGCCAGTAGATTCGCGAAGAAAATCAATGCCGGTGATGAGTACCGTATGTGAGGCGTAACAGGAAATGAATCGGAACATGTGACGGTACAAAAGGAAGCCGCCCTGCGGGTAAAAAGGGAAAATCCGGCATCGGATGAATATAAAAGTGATACGGGGCTTCAAAACAGACGGATATGCTGTCTGCATATCCGTCCTGACTGTGATTCAGAGTTCGGGAAGTGTGCCTGTCCTGACTTTCTCGCCATCGCAGTAAAGTTCTATTGTACCAGGTCTGAACCCCATTTCACCGAAAGCTATGTTTCTGACATAGTCCCGGTACTCCTTTCCGGAGAAATTCTTACCACTAAGGTTGTTGAAAAACATGCGGATGCTGAATCCGTCTTTGCTTGACAGTATTGTCCTGCCGTCCTGTCTGATTTCTTCTTTCATTTCTTTCCGTTTTAATTGTTTGAAAATCTGTTTTTTATTTCCCTGTTTTTAACTTCAGGGCTGTATTCTCTTTTTGAGGCATGAACGGATAAAGCAGACTGCATAATAAACCAAGCGCGGACAGGAAACCGGCCGAATGGTTCTGTTTCCGCCATCCGAATACAATGTCGCTTGGCGATTATGCGCTTTGTCCTATATTCGCCGATGAAAAGAGGAAAGAAGCCCTTGAGGGGAAATCTCAGGGTAAAACTTATAGGACAGGATCAAGCAGAAAGATTATCATCCTATCATTGCGAAACATAACCTGCAAATTATCGGCACTATCTCAGATTAGTGCCGATAATTTGTCAGTAACAACCTTATAAATGACAGTGAAATTTGTTTTATAAATGTACAATAAACCAAAAAACAGATAAATCAAAGCAAAAATACACATATACCAGCCACAAATTATCGGCACTATTTCATATTAGTGCCGATAATTTGTTATATTTGCGACATAAAACGAATATGATATGAGTAACGAAACAACATCAGCCATACTGAGTTTTGCCGAAAAGCATCATGACTTTAATATAGAAGATTTGTCTGAGAGTCTCTGCAAGAGCATGGACATCAACAGATCTTCCCTGCTGTGGCATTTGTTCAAACTCGTAAATAGCAACGTGCTTATCAGAACAGGCCGAGGAATGTATGCCAAAGTGACGAAACCGATATTCTCGCCCCAACCAGCAGACGATATAATAGAGGTATTCAATCTGTTGCAGTCCAATTTCCCGTTTGCCAAGTTTTGTATCTACCAAGGTGAAATCATTTCCCCCCTGCAACACCATCTTTCATCCAACCGCATAATTTATGTGGAAACCGAGAGGGATTCGGCCGAAACCATTTTTGATTTTCTAAAAGGCGAAGGCCGACCGGTTTTTCTGCGTCCCGGTAAAGATATAGTATATCGCTACGTGGATATGGACAGCAGGACCATCTTCGTGAAGAACCTTGTTTCAGAAGCTCCGTTGCAGGAAGTATCCGGCATTCCAATGCCCACGTTGGAAAAACTTATGGTAGATATTCTGAGAGATTCTGATTTCTTCTACCTGCAAGGGAGTGAAAGCGAACACATCATAGAGAATGCCTTCAGAATGTATTCCGTTAACCGCAGCCGTCTGTTCAGATATTCCAACAGAAGAAAAGTCAAAGATGAATTATTGTCCATCCTGAATAACTTGAATTTACAATGATAAAAAAAGAGTGCTTTACGAAAGAATGGATTGACCAGGTGTCCACTGAACTGCATTACAATGACAAGAACCTGATTGAAAAAGTCATCCGTGCGTTGTCTTTGCTTGAGATGCTGGTCAAAGCAGGATGTCCTCTGATTTTCAAGGGAGGCACATCATTAATGCTGATAATCGGCAAGTCTGTCCACCGTCTGTCCATAGACATTGATGTAATCTGTCCTCCAGGAACAAACATAGAAGATTATCTGAAAGAATTCGTCGATTTCGGATTCATCGATCTGGAGCTTGTAGAACGCAAACAGAGGAATGATGCAAATATTCCCAAGAGCCACTCCAAGTTCTTCTATAAAATAGCATACCGGAATGATACGGAAGCCCAGTCGTATATCCTGTTGGATGTACTGTATGAAGACATCCATTATTCCCGGACCCAGCTGGTAGCCATAGACAGTCCCTTTATATCTCTTGACGGCGATCCGTTAATGGTAACTGTTCCGTCGGCAGATGATATTCTCGGCGACAAATTGACGGCTTTTGCCCCAAACACAACCGGAATACCTTACTATAAAAACGACAAGTCCTGCTCTATGGAGATAGCCAAGCAACTGTTTGATATTGGCAGACTGTTTGAAAATGTCACCGACTTGCAGATAACCTCGACTGCATTCCATCGGATTGCACAAGTAGAATTGTCATACCGATCTTTGGGTACCGATGTAGGACAAGTTTTCAACGACATCCGACAGACCGCACTCTGTATATCTACACGCGGTAAAGCCGGAGAAGGAGATTTCGGTTTGATACAGGACGGTATTATACGGGTAAAATCATTCATGTACAAACAGCGTTATACGATTGAGAATGCCATTGTCGATTCTGCGAGGGCGGCCTATCTGGCCACACTGATTGAAAAAGGGATTTCACAAATTGAACCTTATTCAAATAATCCTGCTGACGTAAAAGATATGGTAATCAGACCTTCATTGAGCAACAAACTGAATAAGTTGAAAGCCAATTCACCGGAAGCGTTTTACTATTGGGCAAAAACAAGTGAGATTTTAGGTGGGTGAAAGTAAATAAATAATTCCATATCCTTTCCAGATGAATTGTAACAATTCTGTAGAATAAAAGCATGGTGGGTGAAAGGTTTGTATTCGTGTCACTGATCATCCTTACAGTAGGACTGCTGCATGTCATCGCTTTCTGGCGGCGGAAAGCCGGGGAAGCGGCGTATGCAGCCGCACGGAACGCCAGCCGGGAAGACGAAAGGGAACGCTATTGCCGTATGGCGGTGATGGCCGGACATAGAGACGCCTGCCGTATGTTCTGCTGTATGTATCCTGAACGGTTTGATGACAGGCGGCCGCTCAAGCCGTTCAAGTTCCGTGGAATCCGGATTGCATTTTACGGCTATTACTATCCGTCCCGGTACAATGATTTTCTCAACGAAGCACAACGGACATTCTGCCGTTCCATTTACCGGTTCAAGCAGGGAGAGATACACGGCATCGAGTTCTTCAAGGCATGTATGACCGCCATACAGGCGGACGGCAAGCCTTATCATATCATGTTCATGCCATGCAGCAACTGGATAAAGTACGGACAGCGGTTCAAACGGCTGGACTGGTATATGGGCAAGCACAGGCCGGATCTGACATCAGGACTGTACGATACCGTGATCTGCGATGCCCGGGAGAGCCTGCATGAAGCCAACAGCGGAGAAGACCGTGTCCTTGAACGGAATTACGAGATTACCGGTGATATAAAGGGAAAAGAAATCATTATCATAGACGATGTGCTGACGACCGGACAGAGTGTGTCCGACTACAAGGAGGAAATAGAAAGGCACGGCGGCAAGGTGGTTGCCGCCATTTTCTATGGAAAGACGTTTTCCATGCCGCCGATGTCCATAGTCCGGATGTCGGTATGGGGCGATTGTATCGGCCATGCAATCAAAGGGAGAAAAAAGTCATAGTTCGGCCAGTGCCGAGACACACTCCTGCTGTACTTTCCCGATGTAATCAAACAGTATTGCCGGATCGACACTCTTGCCATTGAGGCGGCAGGTGATGTGCAGGTGTTCTCCCGTGCTGCGTCCTGTAGAGCCGGTAATACCGACCGCATCACGAGGGCGGACGGTTGTGCCTCTGGCAACAAGAATCTTTGAAAGGTGACAATAACTTACCATGAAATTTCCATGCTGCAAGGTTACATACTTACCTGAGGTCTTGTCCTGACCGACTTTGACGACGACACCTTCCATCATCGCCAGTACCTTGTCTCCACGCGCATGCAAATCCATGCCTCCATGAAATTTACGCTTGCCAGTAAAGGGGTCATTCCTGTAACCGTATGGAGAAGTCACCTTGATTCTCGGTAACGGATAACTGACACTCAGGTAACGTTCAACCACCATCTTCCTCTGCACATCGCCGCGAGTCCCGGATTTGCCGGTGTTTTCCGATACACCTTTCCCGGAACCCGTATTGTCTGAAGCTGTTTCCTTGCCCTTCGTGGCCGCCAGTACACTTTCCTCCCGATAGTGATCGGATGCGGAGGAAACTGTATTGAATTGTGCCATTGCCGGTATCAGACTGAGCGAAATGCCTGATATAATCATCCATAAAATTTTTCTCATGCTGCAAAATTAGCATGGGCTGTCTATGTTGGACATGAACGGCCATGCTTTCTGCTATTAGTTTGCATATTTTATCGCAATTAGTACGATTATTCAAAGAAAATCGTACTAATATTATAAAAATGGTATATTATAATCATTTATATATCTGTGTTTTTGTTTGAAATTGCAAGGTCATACTATATTTGCCGAACATAATTTTACAAACTTGATATAGTATGAAAAAGGTACATTTTGAATTTGAAGAGATTCCCTTTTCGACGCTTGCCCGATTCGGGCTTACGCAGGAGATGATCGAGGATCTGCCGATGCACGTCCTTGATGATATTTACAACGGACGCCATTCGCCCGTCCTTCCAGTGCGTGTCACCGACGAGCACGGAGAAACGGTGGAAAGCCGTACCCGATTCGCTCTTATCCGTATGGACAGCGGCCAGACGGACGTGGTCTTCTATCCGGCATTGAAATCTTCGCCGTTGGAACGCTTTGATGAAACGCAGCAGAAGCAACTGCTTGAAGGGAAAGCCATCATCGCTGATGTGGAAACCACGGACGGCAAACACAGCAAGGCTTTTGTCCAGATAGATGCGGGAACGAAACAGGTGATGTATGTTCCTACGCCCATCATCGGCCGAAACCTGCAAGTGCTGGCCGAGGAACTGCATCTCGGTGCAACGGAGGTGAACGGAATACAGCACGGAGATCCGCTGACGCTTGTCGTGGATGACGAGCCTGTCACTGTGGGAATCGACCTTCACTCCAAGACCGGCATCCGCTTCTGCTCCGGCGACGAGCAGCGATGGAGGGAACAGTCCAAGCGTGAATGGGACAAATACACGTTCGGCTGTTACGGCTGCTGGATCATGGATGATGACGGAAACCTCGACTATGTTCCGGAAGAGGAATATACCGAAGAGTTGTGGAACGAACAGAAAAAAGCCGGGGAACGCAACCGCTCGGCAGCTATTCACAAATAAAAACCGATTGATATGGCACAGCACCAGTATTACCCCGAAGAGGTATTGATAGAGAAAATGCAGAGCGGCGAATACGGCTGGCTCGACTATGTGAACCATTTTTCCGCGGAGTGGCAGGAAGAATATGTCCGCTACTGCGAGGAACACAGCCTTGTTATCGGGAATGATTCTGCCGCCGAATTTGTCCGCTATAAGGACGATCAGCTGGAGGCGGCGATGAAAGAAGGAAACGCATAGCGGATAACAATCATAATATCAGATTATGGCAATACGAACCAATACAAATCCCAGAGCGATGGACTTGCAGCCTGAAATGCGTGACATACTGATGCGCAACGGGCTACAAGCCCATATCGCATTTGACGGTGGCGGCTACAAGCTGATCGTACAGGGGCACGATTCGCCGCTGCTGACCTATCCGATTACCGAGAAACAACTGTCCGCCCTTACGGACTGGGGGACAAATACAGCCAACAAGAAAGCCTACAATGTGCTCACGAGCATCCTTGCGAAGGATTTCTATCTGCCCAAGAACTTTGTCCATGCCCGCAATGCCAACGGACGTGTGGCGATGGGTCTGCACGGCTACCGTATCGGAATCGGTGAATACGGGCGTACAGGCCGTTGGGGGCTGTTTCCTCCCATACTCGGATGGACACCGCGCCAGCAGGGCGGTTTTCATCTGCGCAGGGTCGGCGGACAGCTTTTCTATCCTGGTCCGCCCATTGTTCCCGAACGCCCCGACGGGCGTATGAAACCCGGCGAACTGCAGTCCGGAGGCTATGGCTTTTATTACAAGGGAGGACAGCCGGAACAACCCGTACAGCCCCGTGATGTCCTGCAGGACTTGCAGGCCGCCATCACTCCGATGGTCAGCCGTCCCCGCAGCCAGGAGCCTGCCCGCCCGTACAGGGAACTTGTCGCTTCGCCTGTCTATTTCTCGAACGAAAAATGGTCGGAGTGTCTTGCTTCGCACGGGCTTATTGTCGATGTGGAGAGAAGGACACTCACAGTACAGTCAGAGAATGTCAACGCGGACATGGTCTATGACCTGACGGAAGAAGAGATCAAGACTCTCACTTCCAATTCCCTTGAGGAGCATTCTATTGAGCAACGTCTGGAGCTCCTGAACGAGGTCATTGCCGGAGATTTTGCAGACAAAGTGACCTTGGATGATCTGAACAGTGACAGGCATATCGCCATCGGCCTCCATCCTGAAGTGCACGAGGAACTGGCCGCCAGACATTACCAGGAACATGCACAGGCGAACGGGCGTACAGCAGATTACAGCAACAGCCTGCAGCTGTCGGATGGGACCGGCGGTCATGGAACCGAGATAAGCCAGATTGCCGTGGAACCCGGACCGGAAGAAGGAAAGTACAGGATGACAGCCGTCATCAACGGGCAGACTTACAGCCACGAGATTACCCAGAAGGAGTACGACAAGTTCCTCGCCACGGACGATTACCACCGGACGAAACTTTTCGCGAAGATCTTCAGCGAGGCAGACCTGCGTCCCCGTCCGGAAACAAGCAAAGGTCTGGGCATAAAGATCCTTGCGGCACTTTCAGCAGGTGCCGTGGTGGTTTCCGAGGTCGTGCATAACCTCAGATGCCATCACGGGCCGGAGTGCTATGAGGAACATTACCATGGGCCACGTCCTTATTTCAAACCCGGAGTTGACACGCCAAGAGATGTCGCCATCCGGAATTTCGAGGCACAGATGAACCGGGAAATCGGTGATATGAGAATGGGGAGGTAAACTTATGAGAAATGGAGACCTTACATACGATGATTTTCTACAGAGGCTGAACATTCAGGACATACTCATTGACGCGGGCTACCGTCTGAACAGGCGGGACGGTCTGCGCTACCCTTCGTATGTCCGCACGGACAGTGAGGGACGACGTATCCGTGGCGACAAGTTCATCGTGACGGCCAACGGACAGTGCTGCTTCCAGCCGCCGCAGCAGAAACTATACAACATCATTTCGTTCATCAAGGAACATCCGCACCTTTTTGCGGAATACAGGGCCGGAATTTCGCCGGACAGACTGGTAAACCTTGTATGCTGCCGTCTGCTGAACCACCCCATAGAGGAACGCAGCACGCGGATCATCCAGCCCAGACGGGATATCAGACCTTTCAATATCGACAACTACGAACTCCACAAGTTCAATCCACAGGACAGGGAAACCCAGAAGAGATTCTATCCCTACTTCAAGAACCGTGGAATAGACCTGTACACACAGTACGCATTCCACCGGTATTTCTTTCTGGCCACCAGACACCGTGAGGACGGGACCGCATACACCAACCTCTCGTTCCCGCTCATTCAACCGAAAGAGCCGGACAAGACTGTTGGATTTGAGGAAAGAGGCCGTCCGCGTATGGACGGAAGCGGAAGCTACAAGGGAAAGGCAGAAGGCAGCAATTCGAACGAAGGGCTGTGGGCAGCCAGTCCTGCCCATACCAAACCGGCGGATGCGAAGGACATCTACTGGTTTGAAAGCGCATACGATGCCATGGCCTACTACCAGCTGCACCAGAAAGGTAACAAGGACTTGAGAAAGGCCGTGTTCGTGTCCACCGGTGGAGCACCGAGCCGCCAGCAGTTCAAAGGAATGATTGAGGCTGCGCCACAGGCTTCGCACCATCTCTGTTTCGACCGTGACCGTGCGGGAAGAATCTATGCGGTAACCTTTGCTCTCGTACATGACGGCAGGGAGTTTACCAGCTTCACACCGGAAGCGGACATGCTTGTCATACAGGAAACAGGAACAGAGAAACAGCGTCATGAAATCAAGCTGGAGCCTTATGACTTCGATAAGATAGCCGGAACATTGGGTATAGAGCCAATCAAAACGTATTCGGAAGAAGCGGTAAAGTTCTATATGGAAAAAATCGGAGACGGATATCTGGGTGAAGTCTATATGAACCGAATGGATGACTATAAACAAAATCTTCAGGAAGGTAAGGCAAGTGAGGAAGAACTGGAAAAACAAAGAGAAGGTCTGGCAAATATACGCGAAGCAATGAGAAGGCTTGACTCGACGGAACCATGCGCTACAGGCAATATTCTTTATGAGCCGGCAGCGGACGGTTACAAGGACTGGAACGACCAGCTGCTCGACAAGGGAAAGCCGGTAGAGGAAAAGGCAGACGAACATCAGGACATAAGCGGCAAAGCCACGCTGACCCACGCTCTTGCGGCTTTGCCCGAAGTAAATCCCGAACATATCCGCAACGGAACGTATGACGAAGCGGACTATAAGGCTGTACGGCAAAGAATAGAGCGTGCGGACAAAATAATATTCTCCTTTGAAATCCAGGATCAGGGAATGCCTGAAAAAGGATTTCAGGAGATGTACAAAATCCGGGAAGAACTATCCCGCCTGGAAAAAGAGATATCCGATTCCTTATCAGGTATAAGGGAAGACAACCAACCCCGGTTTCACCGATAAACAGAGCCGCCTATGCAGATGACACATTATGACACCATCAGCTTCCGACCGCATCCAGTGCAGTTTGTCATCAATGAACTGCCGCTGATGTCGGTATTTCTGGCAGTAGTTGTATATGGAGGCATGGAAGACATGCCGTTCGGCAGTATGGCGGCAGTCTTGTCCGCACTTGTCTTTCTGATATTGCTGTACCGGTATATCTACCTGCGCAGGATACGCTATGACATAACAGCCGAGCAGCTTGTCTGCGAGCGAGGGATTCTGCTGAGAAAGGTGGACTATATGGAACTGTACCGCATCGTGGACTTTCAGGAGAAACAGAGTATTCTGCAACAGCTGTCCGGACTGAAAACAGTAAGTATCCACTCGATGGACCGGAACACGCCAAGGCTTGACCTGCTGGGAATGAAACGCGGAGACGGAATAGTGGCACTGATACGGGAACGTGTGGAATACAACAAACGAAAAAAGGGAATATATGAGATCACGAATCATTAACTGGAGTCTGGCCCTTGTTGCCGTCCTGCTTCTGCCGCAGGTATCCAAAGCCCAGATAGCGGCCTCCAATCCTTTGGAGTGGGTTGCTCTGGCAGAGGGTAACGAACTGATAAACGGCCAGATAGAAAAACAGATCAAGGGGCAGACACAGACGGCACTTCTACAGAACAGCATTGCCGCCGAGTTCAACCGCATCCATGAGTGGCAGAAGCAGTACAACGGCTATCTGAAGACAGCAAGCGGTTACGCATCGTCACTGAAAGCCTGTACGCATCTCTATAACGACGGGGTCCGGATCTTCCTGACTCTGGGGAAACTGGGCAAGGCGATAAAAGACAACTCGCAGGGTATCGTTGCCAGCATGGGGATGAACAACCTTTATATCGAGACGGCCACGGAACTGGTCTCCGTATATACGCTGCTGAACGATGCCGTTGCCAAAGGCGGTGAAGAGAATATGCTGACCGGGGCGGAACGCAGCACTACGCTCTGGGCCTTGAATGACAGGCTGTCGGCTTTCAGCCGGAAGCTGCATCTGCTCTACCTGAGCATAAGGTACTATACTTTCAATGATGTGTGGAGGAATGTGACGGCAGGGATGCTTGACCGAAACAACGGCGAAGTGGCCCGCATTGCGATGTCTCGCTGGCGCAGGGCTGCCGCCCTTACACGATAAAACCGAACGGCCATGAAACGGACTATTTGGGTACTCATACTGCTGACGTGCATCGGTATCGGCAAGATACAGGCACAGAATGACCCGGTACTGGCCGGAATGATCCTGCTTTACACAGACAAGGCACAGAAGGAATTGAAAAACCAGGAAAAGATTATGCTGTTGCAGACTACCGGACATATCTGGACGAAAGAGGAGGTGCAAGCGACGGCCGACCTGCAAATGGAGTTCAACAAGTATCTGGATTCTTTCCGGTCCATCGTCTGCTACGCTGCACAGATTTACGGCTTTTATCACGAGATCTCAAGGCTGACGGACAATATGGAAGACTTTACCAGGCAGGTGAGCCGCAGTACGACCAACGCTTTGGCTGTAGCCCTTTCCGCTGAACGGAACAGAATTTACCGGGAACTGATGCTTGGCAGCGTGGAAATCGTCAACGACATACGCATGGCGTGCCTTGCGGACAACAAGATGACGGAAAGGGAACGCATGGAGATTGTCTTCGGCATACGGCCAAAGCTCAAGCTGATGAACACAAGGCTGCAACGCCTGACCAAAGCCGTGAAGTACACGACAATGGGCGACATCTGGCATGAAATCGATGAAGGCGCACGTCCGGTTGCAGACAAACGCAGCATTGTGGATGCCGCCAAACGGCGATGGAAACAAATCGGAAAGAATGTAAGACCTTAAAAAAAGGAAAAGATATGGGAATATGGAGTACAATACTGAAATACGGCAGCAAGGCCGCCAAAGGCACCGGCAAAGCTGCCTTGGCAACCGGAAAAAGCGTGGGTGACGCGGCACTGCACCCTTCGCAGACCTTACGGAATGCGGGTCAGGCCGTCAAGACCGCCGCCGTCGGAGGTGCGGTCGGTTATGTCGGCTGGGAAAAGCTGACAACAGACAAGAGCGTGGTACGCATCGTGAGCGATGCGGTCATCGGCGAATCGGCCTCGAATGCTTTGGCAGATACGGCAGATGATGTGCGCGGGCTGACAGACAAGGCCGGAGAAGCGGTCGGAACACTGAGCGGAGCGGTCGCGGGAATAGATTCCAAACTTGACGGTGTGTCCAATTTTCTGCGGCAGGCTTCAAGTGGCGGCGGCATGAACATGCTTGGCAATTTTGTCCGTAACCTCGGGCATGGCAACGTATCGGGATTGAGCATCGCGGGACTTGTCGCCGCCGCTTTTCTCATCTTCGGACGTTTCGGGTGGTTGGGCAAGATAGCCGGTGCCTTCCTCGGAATGATGCTCATCGGCAACAATGCCGGTGTCTTCCGTGACACGAACACGGAAAGCGTGACAAGGACACAGGCTTCCCCCGGCCAGACCGAAGAACAGACTTATAACGGAGGAATGAGAAGATAACAATATGAACCAATACAGAACGAAATGAAATATACAGAAGAAATGATACTTCACTCCGAGAGCGGTTACTGTATGCCTTTCGAGGAGCCCCAGGGCAAAGAGGTGGAACTGACACTCGGTTACGGCGAGCAGACCGACCCGGAAACCGGCAAGCAATTTTTTCATCATGGCATCGACTTCAACGCACGGTACTATATGCTGTCTGCCGTCGCAAGCGGAATCGTGTCCGGTGTAGGCAATGATCCGGTACACGGGATATGCCAGACCATCCGTTACGGGGAATACGAGGTGACATACGGACACCTGTCAAATGTATTCGCCCATTTCGGGCAACGCGTGAAAGCCGGTCAGACCGTGGCCTTGAGCGGTGACAGGCTGCACGTCGAGGCCCGGTTCAAAGGCGAGGAATTGAACCCGCTGGAATTTCTGACCATGATTTACGGCAATATCCGTGCATTGCGTCAGGCCGGAGGGCGTGAAACGGCAGCATTCCCGGATCTGGAGATGACGCTGAAGACCGACTACGACAAGGACAAACGGGAAATAGAGGAACTGATGCTGCGCTTTCTGCCTTACTATATGGAGGATTTGCAGCATGGAGCCTATGTGTTGCCCGAACACACGGAGCAGTCCCTGCGCCACATCTTCACCATGGGTGCGGTGAGAGAATATTTCTACGAGAACATGCCGAGCATGGCCAATCCGCTCGGACTGGGACACAAGTCCATCCCGCTGGCCAGCAAGGTACAGAACCTGCTCATCGCGGATTTCCTGCATTACCTCGCCCTGCGTCACAACGTGTACCTCTCCACCATGAGCGGAGACATAAAAAAAAACTCCATGACGAAGCCGTAGGCTACAGCGGCATCATCGACCCGCTGGCTGAACTTGACATCGATGTCCAAAGCTTCGACATACCGCGTATCGTGTCCGTATATCCGGACCGGGCCGGTGTCCGGTGGTGGACAAAGGCATGGTTCAACAATCATGACGAAGGCGAAGCCTCCGTGGAGATAGAGCGTGAACAGGCGATACGGTTCATCCACGACAACATAGAGAAGGACGCATGGCTGGAAGAGTTCTTCCCCAAGCAGATGGAAGTGTACCATAATGCGATTGAACAGACTAAAGAACAACTGTTGAAACAGATAAATATGATATAGAATATTATGGACGGAACGATAAAACAAAGCAGACGATTCGCGGAACTGGAACGTCTTTCGGATGACTATTTCCGTTGCCACCTTGCACCCGTCATGGAGGAGACAAGAAACTATCTTGCCCAAAAGCAAGGTGAGGAAATGAAGGAATACTCCACCTCCCTTGGCGGTGTTCTCAGCATGATGGCTTCTTCAGCCCAACCTTTGAACGACCCGTACCAGCTGCTCAAAGTTACCGGCGAATGGAACTCCAAGACAACGGAAGACTATATAGATATGTGCAAGGAGAAAATCGCCGCTTCGGAAGACATACAGCACGACCTTGCGTATATGGCCGGGCAATGGCGTGATGCAGTCGTGAAGGAAATCGGACGCGAACGGTACGACGAGCTTTCCGTAAAACTTGGCGGCGACCTCGCCTATGCCTACATGGACTACCGTCTGGAACAGCAGATGATAGACAAACTGGTGAAAGAGCGTATGCCCAAGTCTTCGGCCGATTATATCATCCGCAAGGCCGCTGAATCGAGCCTGTTCGGTCTGCCGCAGATATTGGGCCGTTCCCCGCTTGCCGAGGAAATCGAGAAGCGTGGCGAGGCCGCTTACCGGCCGAGCAAGGCTGAGCAGGGTGCGGGGTGGCTGTTGGGGGCATCGGCTGATACGGTCATGCTGGGCGGCGCAGGTTCATGGGCGGCATTCGCCAGATTCATCGGCGTGGATGCGGCGGTCTCCGCCACCATGGCACATTTGGAGCCGGAAGACCCCAAGTCGATTTCAGTCGAACAATGTATCAGCCAGGGTGTGTTCGGCAGCGAACACAATGTGTTTGAAGATTTCCGGCGTGAAGCAACCACCATGACCGCCGACAAGGACAGTTTCACGGCAACGGCCAACGAACAGCTGAAGAAGAAAATCCCTGTCACAGATTTCAACTTTGCGGAATGGATGGAGAAACAGCAGTCATTTCCTTTTCTGAAAGGCTGGCAGGACGATAAGGCACAGGAACGTGCGGAACGCTACAAGAATGTACCGCTGGTTGTCGCACCGGGACATGAAGAAGCCTATCTGAAAGATCTGGCAGAAAAGAAAAAAGTGGAGACGGACGAGCCGGAACGGGTACATCCGGAAGTGGTACAACCGGAAACGGCACAGCCGGAAAAAGCGCAAGATGTCATGCCGGAAACGGTTGCTTCTCCAGAGAACAGCCAGTCCGAAAGGCAGATGCCGAACGGCAACACGGGTGGCTGGGAAGGATTGCTCGGGACCCTTGGTCTGAGCGGCATGGGCGATATTGTCGGCAATCTCGGTTATGTAATGGCGATGCTCCCCGACATGTTGTTAGGTATATTCACCGGCAAGACCCAATCGCTGCATCTCAAGGACAACCTGCTGCCGATAGCCAGTATTGTGGCCGGTATGTTTGTGCGTAATCCTCTGCTCAAGATGCTACTTGTCGGTCTCGGCGGGGCGAACCTGCTGAACAAGGCCGGGCAAGAGGCGTTGCGTGAACGGACGAACGGGGAAATAAATACGTCCTGTGAAAGTGGTGTACAATATCTCCGTTACCCTGACGAACCACTCAATCCCCGCATATCGAATCCTGTTCTACAAGGGAATATGCTTATTGCAACGATTGACCGTGTTCCCTGTACCATTCAGTTGTCGCAGACTGTGACTGACGCTTACCGTACCGGCGCATTGCCGCTCAACACACTGGCAAACGCCGTGTTGGCCAGAAGCGAACAGCTCCGCCAGAGGGCTTCGGACAATTACGACAACGGACAGCAGGAGACCATTGTACGGACACGAGGAATCCAATAATCCTGTAATAAATAAACACATACTGTATGAAAGAGAAATCCAAGATAGAGAAAAACGCGGAAGAAAGGCAGATCAACCTGCTTTCCGCTGCTTTGGGTGATGCTTCGGATGCAAAGGGCTACTGGCTCAACGCTTCAGGGAAAGGATATCCGAGGATGTACCCGCACGGTGTATCCGCCAGTCCGTTCAATGCACTGTTCATGGCATTGCATTCCGACAAGAACGGATGCAGGACAAACCTGTTCACCCTGTTCAGCGATGCCAAGGCCCGAGGCACATCGGTGCGTGAACATGAACAGGGAGTGCCGTTCCTGTACTATAACTGGAACAAGTATGTCCATCGAAATAACCCGGAGGAGTTCATCGACAGGAAGACTTATCTGACATTGGACGAGGAACAAAAGAAACAATACAAGGGAGTGCATAACCGGGAAATCCGGACCTTGTTCAACATTGACCAGACGACATTCCCCCATGTGAACGAACAGGACTATGCCATTGCCCTGAAGACTGACGGCGGGATTGCGGATAAAGGATATTCGGATGCGGACGAACGGAAGCTGCATACCCGTTTCAACAACTTCCTGCTGAAAATGCGGGACAGTCTTGTCCCCGTCCGTTATGACGGTAGCGGAATGCCCCATTATGAAACGGACAAGGATGCGGTCTATATGCCCCGCCAAAGGAATTTCGAGCATTATCATGACTATGTACAGGAAACCCTGCGTCAGATAGTAAGTGCCACAGGACACCAGCAAAGGCTTGCCCGAGAGGGAATGGTGATGAAAAACGGAATACCTCCTTCCGAGGATGCCGTCAAACAGGAACGGCTGGTCGTGGAAATCGCCTCAGGCATCAAGATGCTGGAACTGGGACTGCCGGCCAAATTGTCGGAGGAAAGTCTGAAGACTGTGGAATACTGGAACCGGGAACTCAAGGAGAACCCGAATCTGATAGATGCCCTGGAGAGTGACGTGAACAACGCTCTCGAGGTGATACATAAAGCGGAACGTGGAGAGAAAATCGAATATGCCACCTTCCGGAACAGGAAACAGACATCGGACATGAAGGAACAGTTGCCCAAACATTATTTCGTTGCCGATGAGATAAGGAAACATCCGGACAAGGACGATAAAACCATTGTAATCGTCATCGATCCAACAACGAAATCGGCGGACGTTATTCTTCCGGCCGGAGCATCACCGGAGGTGGACAATGAGATTCCCGGCTTGAACAAAGCCCGTATCGGACGGGCACTGCGCAGGGAAGGTGTCAAGAATGTCCGTTTCTTCAATCCGGACGGAGCCTTGGGTTACAGACCCGACGACAGGTATTTTGCCGAGAAACAGGTCTCCCTCGCACGGTTGAAGAACTGGTCCCTGGAGGTGCTTTCGACCTTGAACGTGACCCCCGCCGTAAAACGGGCCAACGAAATAGGGTTTGACAAGATTCAGATGATTCAGGACGACAAGAACCGTTGGGCTCTATATATAAAACCCGAACATCAGAAGGGCTATAGCATATACCCGGACAAAGAGGATGTAAACCGCTTTTTCTCCACTCTCAAACAGGCGATGGACAACATCGACAAGGTACGCATGGAACTGGCCCATAAGTATTACGCACTTGCGGAAATAAAGCCTGACCTGAAAGTAGATCTGTTCAACAGCGGGACACAGGACATAGACCTGAACCGGATACAGCGTGTGTCTGTATTCAAAACCAAACAGGACGGTGTATTGTGTGTGGCGACCATTGACGGACAGAAGCTGCAACCGCGGAGCGTCACCCCACAGCAGTGGCAGCGTATGTGGGTGGCAGAGGACAGGGACAGTTACAAGCGGCATCTTGCAGCCACGCTGTTTGCCGATGTTCTGCAAAAGGGACAGTCGCAAGAGGAACATGCCGGGGAGAGTCAAGGAGAAGCGGATTCCCGACAGCAAGATAATAACCAGCAGTCCAGACAAACCGAATTAAGAGAGTTGTCGATAAAAGATATACCGGAAGAACTGTATGGCAAGTATGAGAGAATCAAAGAAGAGCAACCGGAATCGGTTGTCATTTTCAAACATGGAAACAACTATTACGCTTCCATGTATGACGCGGAAACCATAGCGAACGAACTGCAGCTGCCTTCGGATAAAGAACGCGTTCCGTATGATGCAAACAAAATCATACTGGTATCTGAACATGGCAATGAGGAACTAAGACAGCAAATTCATACGCTACAGCCATTCATGATGGATTGTGATATGTTTAACGAGCAGCAAAACAAATCGGCGGAAACAATCGACGAACAGAATGAAAACGAACAACGCCCAAGCATGAGGAGGTAATGATATGGCAGGAAAAAATAAAGAATATGCAGACAAGTATGCGGAGTACGCCATGGAGCAGATGCGCCGGTATGGCATCCCCGCTTCGGTAACACTTGCACAAGGAATCCTTGAGAGTTCCAACGGACAGAGTGAACTGGCCCGCAAGGAGAACAATCATTTCGGCATCAAGGCCACGCAGTCATGGATTGCGGAAGGCGGCCGGTACAGCCTGTATTCGGATGACAAGCCGAACGAGAAATTCTGCAGCTATGATAATGTAGGTGACTCCTATGAACACCATTCGAGGTTCCTTAAGGAGAACAGCCGCTACGCGGCCTGTTTCAATCTCCGTCCCGATGACTACAAGGGATGGACGGAAGGTATTGCAAAGGCCGGCTATGCTACCGGGGGCAACTATGCCGGGACTCTGCAGAAGATCATCGAGCAGAACGGTCTGGACAAATACGACCGTCAGGTCATGCAGGAAATGGCCGCACAGGGCAAACAGTTCGGTCTGGAGAGCAATCCTCTCCAAAAGGAAGGTACGGCAGAAGCGGACGCCTATTCATTCCCGGTGGAACGCAAGGAATTTCTCTTTGTCACTTCCGCTTTCGGAATGCGTCAGGACCCGATGGACAAAGAAAAGCAGCAGATGCACAAGGGGCTTGACATACGATGCAAAGGCGATGCGGTGCTGGCCACGGAGAACGGCGGAAAGGTCGTTTCGGTAAACGGCAATGCCAACTCTGCCGGAGGCAAGAGTGTAACCGTCGAATACAGCCGCCCGGATGGAAGCAAGGTGCAGTGTACCTATATGCACCTTGGCGATATCGCAGTCAAGGCAGGCGACAGTGTCAAGGCAGGACAACGCCTTGGAACCTCGGGCAACACGGGAACACGGACCACAGGCGAGCACCTGCACTTCGGGGTGGTGAACATCCATTCGGACGGGACGCGCCGTGACATCGACCCTGCGGCATATCTGGCCGAAATCGCACAAAAAGGCAATATCAAGCAACAGTTGCTGTACAACGGCAATGACCTGCTTGCGAAGTACCGTAGTACGGAAGAACCGAAAATCGAGAAACCTCTTTCTACCGAAGACTGGATGAAAAAGCTGCTGTCCTCGGAGGACAGTGGTGTCGGCATGTCCGGATGCAATGACCCTGTCATGGAGATGGCGATGACTGCCTTCACTTCGCTGATGGTGCTGGCCGTCCAGATTGACAGCAAGAACGAGGAAGAGCAGAAAGCCGCCGTCTCGGGAGCCATGGATAGCGGAAAGATCGACTTGAAACCATTGCTGCCGGATATGAAAAGCTGCAACCTGACCATGAATGAGAACGGTAAAGCCGTCCTTCAGGCGGATAACGGAGAACGGCACATATCGCGGGAGTTGAGTTCCGCCGAATTGAGCCGGCTGTCGGCCGTGCTGAACAACAGTACCCTTACGGATGAAGCCAAGCGGATGCGCGTGACGGGATTGCTGAATACCGCCATCCTTTCGGAAATGGCTTCACAGAATTTCGAACAGGGCATGTCCGAGCAACGTGGACAAACGGAAAATCTGAAAAGATGAAGCATGGCGATATGATAAAATGCGTGATGATACAGCTATGCAAGTATCTGGCAGGATTATCCTACCTGGCTTTGTATGTCCTGTCCTGTTACAAGCTGTTAGGCTTGACGGCAACATTCCTTATCGTGGGAGTGCAGCTGCTCGTTGCCGGATGGCTTGTCTGGGCAATGATCCGTGCGCCCGATTAGAATATGTTCTCAGACCTTCAACATCAATATAACCAGCATTTGCCGGATGATATGTACCATTCTAAAAACAAAACGAGTTATGATTAAATGTAATGTTACGGTATGCGGTATTATCAACCGCGATGCTACTACACGCACAAACAAGGAAGGAAAGCCGTTTTTTACGCTTCCTCTCCAGATAATGGTTCCTGCAACTGACGGTCAGGAAAAACCTCTCGAAATCGACGTGAGCAAAGATGGCGGTCATGAGGAAGCCACCAGATACAGGAAGGGTTCCAGTGTCGAGATTAGCGGCACGATGTACCTGAAACACAGGGGTGACAGAACCTATTTCAACCTTTTCGCAGACGAAATCCGCAATGTGGCTGCCGATGCGGCCAATACATTCAAAGGAGATATGGTGTTCTGTGGCAAGGTCGGAAAGAATATCGAGGAAAAGAGGGACAAGAAAGACCAGCCCTACACGATGTTCTCGGCATTCAGCACGGAGAAAGTCGCTGACGGTTTTGAGTACCAGTGGGTACGCTTCTTCTGTTTCAGTATGCAACGCGAGGAATGGCTTCAGCCTGGTGTGAAGATCGATGCCAAGGGCGAGATGGGCCTGACTGTCCATAACGGTAAGCCGAATGTATCCTGCCGTGTAGAGGAACTTACACAATGTGTCGCAGATTCGTCTAACTCCAATCAGTAACGGTTATGGCAGGCTACAGGAGACAAAATACTGACGGGCCGAACAGCGAAGACAAGGCTCTCGACCTCTTTGCGGAAATGATGATCGAGAAAATCGAAAGCATTCGTGCAGACTGGCGTAAGCCGTGGTTCACCGAGGGCAGCCTTCAGTGGCCACGCAATCTGTCCGGACGCGAATACAATGGTATGAACGCATTTATGTTGCTTCTGCATTGTGAGAAAGAGGGTTACAAGATACCACGGTTCTGCACTTTCGACTGTGTACAACGGCTCAACAAACCGGGCAAGAACGGTGAAGAACTGCCGAGAGTGTCTGTACTGAAAGGTGAGAAATCGTTTCCCGTCATGCTGACCACATTTACCTGTATCCACAAGGATACGAAGGAGAAGATCAAGTATGATGAGTACAAGAACTTGTCCGAGGACGAAAAGAAAGAGTATAACGTGTATCCCAAGATGCAGGTGTTCCGTGTGTTCAACGTCGCCCAGACGAATCTGAAAGAGGCCCGTCCGGAACTGTGGGAGAAACTGGAAAAGGAAAACGGACTCCAGTTCACCCATGAGGGCGAGCAGTTCAATTTCGAACCGGTGGATAGGTTGATACACGACAACCTTTGGATATGTCCGATAAAACCAGTGCATCAGGATAATGCCTATTATTCGATAAGCAAGAATGAAATCACCGTACCGGAGAAGGAACAGTTCAAGGACGGGGAATCATTCTATGGCACACTGTTTCATGAAATGGTTCATTCCACTGGAGCAGAGGGTGTGCTTGACCGGATCAAACCGACATCTTTCGGTTCCGAGGAATATGCCCGAGAGGAACTCGTTGCCGAACTCGGCAGTGCACTGGTGTCGCAACGCTATGGTATGTCCAAACATATCAAGGATGACAGCTGTGCCTATCTCAAGTCCTGGCTCGACTCGTTGAAAGAGTCCCCGCAATTCATCAAGACGACATTGCTGGATGTGAAAAAGGCATCTTCCCTGATCACTCAGAAAGTTGACAAGATTGCCATGGAGCTTGAGCAAGAGAAATCGGTGGAACAGGCACAAGCGGAAACCCCGAAAGAAAAGATGTATTATGCCTCGGTGGCCTACCTGCAAATGGCGGATGATACCAACCGGCTTGACGCACTGAAAGACAAGGGGGACTACAACGGGCTGCTCACTCTTGCCAAAGAGTATTATGACGGGAACGGAATGGATGAACAGTACACCTATGCCTCTCCATTGCAGAACCGTGGCGACGACCTGCTGATTGAGGACCAGCATTTCGCTGTCGTGTACAATGGTAGCGTAGGAGGAACTTATGACGTGATGCTGAAATACACCGAACAGGAAGTTCGAGACCATATCCGAAGATATGGAGTTGACCGGGCCAGTGAGGATGTGAAGGCATTGGCAAGGGAGATGGCTGCAGAACAGTTTGCGGAAATGACACGGCACAAGATGCCGGTTTTCGAAATGCCTAACGGAGACGTGCTGCATGTCAATTACAACAGGGAAAGGGACTCACTGGATGTGGGGACGATGACCAACGCGGGCATGACCGTGAAGCATCATTACCCTTATGACCACAACATGACACTGGATGCCAATCTCCAGGGCGTGAACGAGCAACTGAACGACCTGGAAGAATACAGGGAGGAACAGCAGGAGGTCGAATATAGCGGTGGAATGCGGCGATGAATGAAAAGAATTTGGGGCTGGTGTGAATGCCAGCCCCTTGTCATTGTTCACTATGCCGGAAATATTCTTTCCAGTTTTCTTCATCTACTGTCAATTTCCCCATTTCCCAATCATATTCCACTTCCGGCATGTTGGAGTAAGGGAAATGCACGGTGTAGCCGATTTGGCCATAGGAACAGTGCAATGGTGTAACGCAAATCTCCTGACCGAAATAAGTCTGCGGCGTACAGTATCTCCGCCAGTTAAAACGTCCGGCAGCTATATTACGGCAAAGCAATTTAAGAACCGTTGTGCTCTTCCTGCCTTGAAATTCTTTTCTGCAAGTCTTCATGTTACTATTTTACTTATTTACTATTCTACTACTTTACTACTTTACTAAAATACTAATGTGCTACTTTGTAGTATATTTCAGGGGCACTTGACACATTGTAAATATAACTGCCACAACGCACAAGCAGGGCGTCCCTTCCATAATAGGCTTTTTTCATTCCACTGATGCTTCCTGACTTGTGAAAATTGGGATAACTGCTGATGCCAACCTTTTTTGCATCCTGACTATGGAGTGTTTTTGTCTTCATTGTAATACTTTTAATTGCTGTACTTCATTAACTGAGTTGAGTGAAACCACCCGCATGATAGCGGGTGGCTATCCGACCATATACCGTCAGAAGTGATAATCAATGACGCCTCCGACATAGAGCAAAGTACCGGGTTCAAGGGAGCTGACAAACAGCATGAACTCAAAGGATGGCTCGGCAAATGACTGGCATCCGTCTCCGTCCAGATAAAAACGATAGCCTGTATCCAGCGGGTTAACTACTGCCTGTTTGAGGTAATATGCAGGGCTCCAATCAAACATATTTTCGACAGTAATGGCTTCCGCTTTCTTCCGGATTTCTGCGACATATTTCTCTTTCCATTGCTCCATGCCATCACCCGTATAACGTATCGTGTCCTCTGATACAAGTTCGAACATACCTTGAGGCAGGACGGAATTAACCAAATGGATAATATCCTCCTTGCGTTCTTCATCGCTGATGTCGGCACAATAATCGTAAAAACTGTCATCTCCCTGATTGAGGGTGTCTTCGTTCAGATAGTTTTCCTTGTCTATCTGCATCGCTGAAATTTGAAAAACTCTGCTGTGCATAATTCTGAATTTTAAGTTGTTGTTTTTATTTCCCTTATCTTGAAGCCTTTCGGCCTTCTTGTCGGGGAATGATTTTTATGCAGGACAGACAGCGAGCAAAGGGCGGATAAGACAAGTAAACAGTGTACAGGATAAAGCGGAATACCCAAATCTTCGATTTGCGGAAGGCTGCCGTGAAGATCCGGGAACCGTTAGCACAGCGGTACTTGGCGACCGTCCATCGCTGTACATTTGCATGTGAAATCTCTCCGACAAGAAAGTGACGGCAGGTAGGAAATCATATATTTTTTATAAGAGGAATAGCCGGGCCGAATATAATATAAAGGGATATGTGTCTCCATCGTAGTTTTGTAAAATAAGCGGTCTATAAAAGCACAGAAAAAGACTCCCGAACAAATAATGCTCGGGAATCATTTGCAGATGTTGGATAGAGTTAGTTTACTATTTCAAATTCATGCAAGTTACAGAAGGCATCATCGCACTTGCTTCTCCAGCGTTCATCAAGAGCATCGACATCCTCTACTGACTTTATGGGTTCTCCGAATTCTTCTTCAAGCCAAGCGAATACATCTTCTTGTGTCTTGAAGTATTCGCTGAAATATTCTTCTTCTGGGGTACATATATCCAAGAAGAACCTGTCGCTGAAGTATGTGCCGTATTCATCGTTCGTCTCGTATATCACCATACCAGGTTCTTCAGCCTGAAAGTAATAATGAAGAGTTGGGAATGCCTCTCTTACAAGGTCAAATGTTTCATTGCACGGGGCCCACGCTGTTTCAGTGGAAAACTTCAATACATCACCGTCCATTTCAAGTCCGCTCCAAGAGCCACGGCAACGTACATCATTCCAATCCTTACCCAAAGCATCCACAAGACATCCCAGCCAAGTAGTTCCAAAACCATTTTTTACTGATGGGGTGTCTCGTTCTTCCAGTCCTTTCATCAGTTCATACAGTTGTTTCACTTCTTTTGCGTCGCCATCAATCGCATACGCGGTACTGCACCAATTCGGCATAATCGTAATAATTAAATTGTTGAACATTGTTTTTATTTTCCCTCTTATCGAAGCTCTTCTGGCTTCTTGCGGGGAATGATTTTTATGCAGGACAAACAGCGAGTATAGGACGAACAAGACAAGTAAACAGTGGACAGGATAAAGCGGAATACCCAAATCTTCGATTTGCGGAAGGCTGCCGTGAAGATCCGGGAACCGTTAGCAAAGCGGTACTTGGCGACCGTCCGTCGCTGTACCTTTGCATATAAAATCTCTCCGGCATGAAAAGCCAGTGATGAGAGAATAATTCAAGCTATTGAATATAGAAATGGTATAAAAGAGGTATTATTGTGCTATTTATGATATTACAGAACGCATTCTGACAATAGAATGATATATTTCAATATCTTTGCCAACGTATTGTGTTATATAAATGTATTGTAATATGGAAAATTCATTTGCACAGATCAGCGAATTGTTCGCTCAATTTTCAGAGAATGCCAAACTTCAGATGGAGAAAGGCAATAAGGCAGCAGGAACGCGTGCCCGTAAAGCGTCACTTGAACTTGAAAAGCTTCTAAAACAGTTCAGAAAAGAATCTTTGGAAGCCTCAAAATGATTCCTTTCGGAATATGTACAAACCAGGTATCAAGTAAAAAAGCCTCTGCGCTTCACAGCGGAGAGGCTTTTGGCTAATAATAGATTCTCTATGGCTAAAAAAGTTCAACTTTCGTGTGTCTGTTGGCTTCTGTCGGCAAATGGTCGGCAATTCCACCTCTGCTGATTTTTGTAATTCTTTCAGCCGGGATGCCGCGCTGCTTCAGTTCCGAAACTATAAATTCCGCTCTTGACAGGCTCAATGAATCATTGATGCCGGATGTCCCTGTAGAACTGTCTGCTGCCCCGGTAACTCTTACATGCAAGTCATATTTCTTCGCGACCCTTGCCAATTCATCCAGATTGAGTTTCTGTGAAACATCTGTCAGGCGGGCCGTGTTAAGAGTGAAAAAGAAATATACGGGAGCTCCGATACAGCTATCCGAGACATGATTCACAACCATGGGATTGTCTGCTTCAGCCTTCATGAATTTATTCGATGCAAGGGAATCCGGATTCTGCTTGTTCTTATTGTTGTTATGAATGTCTGCCGTATCGAGAGGGGATATTCCGTCCCAATGTCTATGTTTCAGTCTTGCCCGCAATGAGTTCAACCCGCTATAATTATTTACAGGATATCCTTGTTGTCCATTCTTCTCATCTTCCAGCAAGTGTCCGTAGGTATCAAGCAGACCTTCGATTTCCAGAATCTTCTTCAGTTCAGCAAGCGTTCGTTTGTCGCGGTCATGTTGTCCGGCATAGCGGCTGTTCTTCTCAGACAACGCACGGGAATAATCGATGAGCTGTTCATTCCTGTGGATGTAATGCGTGACATCAGCAGCTCGTTTCCAACCTATTTTCCCGAGGTGGAAGGTGAATCCGGCTGTCAGTGACACCATATGATCACCCAGACGGTTTGTTCGGCCATAACCATCAAAATTCTGTGAGGTTGTTGTCCCCGAGAACTCCAGTACCGCACTTACCCGTTTGGAAATCCGATATTGTCCCTGAATACCGTATGAGAAGGCGAAAGGAGAAGTCTTGTTGGAGGAATTGTGTATCATTCCGACTCCGACAAATGGGGCAAGCCCCCAGCGTATCTGTTCCTGTCCGGAATACCGATAACCAAGCAGGTTCCATAACAGATCAGCATGGACGCTATGGTAATTCTTAGTGGATAATCCGGCATCCTTGAATTGTAAACCGCTGTAATGTATGCGGGCACCTACAGACGGTGTAAACCATTTTCCAACGGCAAAGCTGTATGATGGTTTCACACGTCCGAACAGGTCTTCGCAGCCAAGAGGAGTCCCGAGAAAAGCGGTTGCACCTCCGGTGACACTGACAAACCAATTGCCACTCCCGGTTCTTGGCACTACCACACCGTCAAGATAGACCGGCTGTAGGGGTTGGAGCAGTTCTGTGGCATCATGGAAGAACTCATGTTGTACAGTATCTCTTTCTGTATATCGTGAATTTGCCTGTACCTGCACGGAGCAGAGAACGGCAAAAATAAGAATGATTTGTTTTGTCATATTCAAATGATTTTTATTTGTTGTAATTTCAATTTGTAATACATCGCTGCCATTTATCGTTTGGCTTTTTTGCCACTGGAAGGACGCATCATGAGACTTGCCATCCTCATACACCGGAGAGCCCAGGCACGGTTGTCCTCGTCTTCATCACGTCCCCACTTGAGGTCATTTCCGCCACCTCCGCCGCCATGTGTTTCGGCAAATGTTGTGGCATCATCGACCATTCCAAGAAACAGCATTGTTGCACAGCGCATGACTTCCGTCCCCCGTTCCGCCACGGAACACAGGAGCGTGTCATCGAACAGTTGCCGTTCGGAAGGCTTCATCCGTGCCGACATTTCCCGCCACTCATTGACCATATTTTCCAACATGGCATCCTTGAGCAGGCTGTCCACTTTGGAATGGACATCACGCGAGTATTTGTAGGCTTCTTCCTTCAGTTCTTCTGTCCGCTCCTGAATGGAATCCATATTTTCCTTGAGTTCGGAAAGTTGTCGGTCAGCGCTCTGTAGCTTCTCCTGTTTATCCGCCAATTTATTCTGGATAGCGGCCAGCTCATTTTCGAGTTTTTCTTTCTCGGCAGATAAAGTCTGTGCATCGCCTTTCCGGGCTTCCATATCGTTTTTGAGTGCCGATAATTGGGCTTCTTTTTCGGCCTGCTCCTTTTTCAAGTTTTCCACCATTGAAGTCAAGCCTTTGACCCTGCGCTCTGCCAACCGGATGTCCGAATGGAGAGAGGAAAGGACTTGCTGGTGGCGGACAATCTGTTGCTCTATAGTGGTACACTCTTCCGATAGCATACGTCGGTATTCTTCCGTGGTCCTGTGCCGTGCACCGGTCTCGGAGACGCTTCGGCCTCTTTCCATTCCCCACTTCGTGTTGACTTCAGCGAAAAAGTCCGTATGGAGCTGTTTCATCCTCGCGCTATATTCGAACTTGTCCTTTCCGGCGAATATCTCCTTGTACGCAAATTTCCCGTCTTTGATTGGCAGCAAGGTACAATGTACATGCGGATTCAACTCATCCAGATGTACAATGAATGCCGCAATATTCTGCTCACCATATCTGCCACAAACGAATGAATAGACATCCTTTGCCCAACGCTCAATATCGCTCTTTCTTTTGATATGGGTATTGTCCGCACCTTTTTCAAAATCCACATCCTGCGTGCCGAATGCGAGTTCGTGCATCCGCTCCCGAGAACCGCCGAAGATGATGTTTACCACCGTGCGGTATTTCGGTTCAATCAGTCCCTCGTTGGGGTCCTTGATTCCGCGATGTTTCAATATGTCCGCTATCCGTTCCGGGATATTACGGCTCGTGTCGATGGGGCGGACCTTGCCTCCGGGTGCAATCTCGAAGTTCAGATGTTTGCGTGTGGGATCATAGTTGCCCTTGCTCATGGCGTACTTCTCCGCCTCTTTGCTGCGATTGCGCAGGTGTTCGTTACCTTGGGCGGCGGTGATTCCTTTCGACACATGGATGTCGAGAACCTGTTTTGCATTTGCCATATTGTTTCCGTGTTGTTTTGTACAATCCACCATGTCCCAGCTTGCTGCTTGTACGGACACCCTTCCAACCGACATCAGTCGGTTCGGGTATTAGGCTCCCCCTTCCCTTTGTTTCGTGGCATGTGGGCAAGCCCACTTGCCTCATAAAACTGGAAGGATGTCAGGACTGAAATAGGGATGGATTGTTCCTGATTATACAATTCAATTTCGTTTCCCGGTTCAGTCCGACAATGTCTGGGCCTTTGCTGCAAGCGATAAAAAGGGAATACGGAACGATTTAAGGAGTTCTTTGTCCCTGTCCATATCAACACCTGCGCCGGATGTTTCGGGATTAAATACAAGCTCCGCAAGCTCTTTGGCGGTCTCGATAAACGCGCCCCATTCACCGCCGAGGTCAAAGGTGAAGAACTGCGACAGTCGTGAGCTGTTGTCAAATCTTGACTTACGCAACACACGCTGGAGAGCGGCATCGGCAATACACTCCAATACTGTTTCCCTTAGTTTTTCTTCCTGTCCGACAACTTCTGCCGATACCGTATCGGTGCCGTTGCCGGAAGCCTGACAATTATCTTTACCGGCAATGGCGGCTAATGCCTGACAAAGAGCCTGACCGCATGAATGACCGGCATCCTCCGATGTCTTTTTGCCAATGACCCATTCGGACAATATACTGCTGATTCGTGTGGCAAAGTCCGGCTCTTCCTGTTCAGTTCCGGCTATTGCAGTTTTTCCAGACTGCACGGCCATGGTTATGATGACGCTTTTCTTAAGTTTTGTGCGTTCAAGTAGCCCGAAAGATTCCAGAGTATCCAGAAAGGTTCGGACAGTGGCACGATGCCAATGCCAGGAATCTGCAAGATCAGAGATTGTCACATGACATTGGTTGGGAAGAAGTTCACGCTCCACTTTCCTTAAAAATGGAGAAACGAAACCTACCATTGATTTGTCCAGCAGGTCCCAATATGCTTCCGTCTTTGTTTTTCGGTCTCCGGCTTTCTCCTTCAGAAAATCGAATACCTTGACATCTGCCAGTATAAAGGTCGTATTCTCTTGACTATTTTCCATTTTACTTTGTTTTAATGATTATTACAGTGCGGAGTTTCTGAAATGCTGCCGGTGTCCGCTTCATCCGGCAACATCGCGTGATGATTATCGTGATTCTCTTTGGATATAGTTTCTGAATGCGCCGTCATTCCATCCACCTTTTCTTCATTATTGCATTCGGCTGTGACCGGAGCAGAGGGATAGAACAGGGCTGCCAAAAGAATATAGTATGCAGTTACGGTAGTAGTGTACAGAAACGGTTCAAAGCAACTGACCAATGTTATAGCACCGATGCCGGCAAACAGATTCATGGAGTCATGCAAACGGCTCAGACATCTGTCCGCCAGCCTGAACGAGAACATAGCGGCACAAATGACGGTCGATGCCAGAATGCCGAATTCACCAGCATGTCCGCTTGTATAGACGTAGTGGAACAGGAGCAACAGAACCAGCAGCATCCGTGTATAAAGTTTGCGGGCCTTGATGTTGAGCGTCATTGCAGCGTAAAACTTTGCCATAAACCGGTATGGCTTTTTGTACAATATCAATGACAGTACAAGAGGAATCACGCAAAAGATGAGTTGCAATATTTTCAGTAACATAAGTAATACGGTTTTTCGGGAACGTGTATAGGTGTTGCTCTGAGTTCCAAATGGACAATATCATAAGTCGCCAGGCGGATAATGGTTTCGGCATCTACGGCCGTGAGGTTCATTGCCGCTTTTTTGATCCGCTGCTTGAATGACCGGTCCTGTTTACGGTAGATAGCCAAAGCCTTGTTCAGTTCATGTTCGGGAATGGCCCATGTCGTACCTTCAATGTAAGTACCGTTTGTTTTGAACGCCCGTAGGACCAAGGTGCGGGATACAAGGTAGTCTGTCCTGTCACTTCTTGAAATGATATGCTCTTCATAGAGGTTGTCATCCGCGACCTCTACCCATGTGCGGTGAGCATTGATCCAATAAACCATCTGTCGATATAATGTATTCCTCATGATGCTGTTTTTATATAAAATCAATCAATATATCCTCCTTGTTCTTCTTGTATTTGAGCATTCCGCTTTTAGAATGGAGTTGCAAGTCAAGACACAGATCCCCGTACATTTGCTCAAGCGAATCATATATGGTCACGATGATGGTATGTACCTTTCCATCGGCATCCGTTTTTGCATTAATTTTGAACATCTGGCCGAAAGCTGGATTGGAGTAGGCGCAGGTACTATGGCCAAACGGTTCGTTCTGCATCGGGATATGGTGATAAAGCACAATCAGTTCCATATCATCCTCCAGCATATCCATTACTTCTTCCAGATCATAAGGATCATGCAATGGAAAAGTCAGCAGGACATAGTCCCCGTAAAACTGCGGCTCCTCCATAGTGGTTACATCGAGCAGCTGTGGCAACTGAAGGGGGACAAACGTCATAAAGTCTTTCAGAAAGTGTCGTAGCATATTCATTTGATTTTATGTTTATAGCGTGTGAATGTAAATCTCCATAAGCATTCCGGGTAATTCATCCAGGCGGTTGTCTCCCGAGTTCAAGATCCGGCACAAAGTCTCGAATATGGCCGGAGTCTGTACGGCAAACCGTTCAAGCTGCTCCTGGTCTTTGGAGGAAAGCATCGACAGGTGGAAACTGTCCATAGAAACGTGTGGGCGCATAAGCATCCAGATATAGGCGTAGGCTTGTGCTTTTGTTTGGACCTTTTGATTATGAATGTCATTGATGCAGGTTCCGGTATTAAGTATCAGTCTGCGATTGGTTCGCATGGCCAGGTAAACGAGGGCATCCTGGTGGGGTATCTCTTTACGTTCGGCTGCAAACAAAATCTGCAAACAGCATTTTTCCGTGTCACGCGTTATATCGGAAATGTCTTCATCACCAATGCTGCACAGATATGGCAAGAATGCCCGAAAAATAGCATCCTCTTTTCCGATGAACTCTGTCATGTCATCTGTTCCGTGTATGCCATTTCGGAGAGTGTTGGTCAGCAAAGTACGATAATCGGAAATGATTTGCTTCCTGTCTCCCTTATGGATTGGGCGTTTGTCTAATGACTCAAAAAACGGACGGATCTTTCCCACAGTCCGGGTTAATTCCTTGTCTTCGTCATATGATGTAAGTTGCCTTTTCAACAGAAGCAATTCCTGATAGGAACGCGGCCTTGACAGAGCCAGACGCGAGAACTCCACGCGTAGGGAATCATGTATGCTTTCGCATGTTTTACGAAGGTCTTGACCGTGGATCCCAACCGTGTCTTGCCGGACATGGTTAAAAACGGAATCTCTTATAGTTTGCCATTGACCGAGATGCCATGCCAGGTCTTCAAAAGGAAGGGAATCCAGTTTTCTTACATCATGCAGGTAACTCCTGTATATACCGGCAGGATCATCCTTTGTCTGTTCGGACAATCCGCCATTACATGATGTGAACACACATATCGTAATAGAAACGGCAGCTATCATGTGCAGGAGATCCGGTATTCTAAAGTTCGATTTTTGATTTTTCATACTATATATTTCCGTACTATTTTGTGCAAAACTATATATAATTTTCTATACTTGCTACCATTAAAACTGCATTTTGTGCATTTTTCAATATCGTACTTAATAGTATGATTATCAATGAAAACAAGTGAAAGAAAAAAAGGCTGAAAAATAATAGTTCGATTTTTATAATGGTTTGATTTGGTCACTCGAATAAAACTTGTATATTTGCACTTGTTATCATTTGTATTGGATATTGACATGGCAAAAGTAGGTTATATATTTAAGGCTAATTCGTATGATGAATATGATGCGGACAAAGAATGGATGTGCCAATACGGTTGTGTACAAGTGGTAGAGGAATCAGTCCAGCACGAGACGCTCAGGCCGCGGTGGAAACAACTCATGTCGAATCTTGAAAGAGGGGATGAACTGGTTGTGTCGAAATTCAGCAATGCCGTGCGCGGCTTGAGGGAGTTGGCTGCATTGATAGAGCTATGCCGGATCAAGGTGGTCCGCATTATTTCCATCCATGACAAGATTGACTCCCGTGGTGAATTGTTCCCGGACACAACAGCAGCAGAGGTATTGACCATGTTTGGAGCCCTTCCTGAAGAAGTGGCTGTATTACGCAAGTCATCGGACAAGATGATACGTCTGCAGCAGAGTATCAGCACGCCGGTGAAGACGAACAAAATGATGAGCAAAATCGAGCGGAATAAAATGATCGTGGATATGTACAACAACGGGTATTCAATCCAGGACATTTTGGAACGTTGTAATGTCAAGAGTAAAAGCACCTTGTACGAAGCTCTCAATAAATACAGAGTATCGCTCAGCAGGAAGCCCGGCCGTGTGCCTGGGAACAGGAAATAAAAAAGCGAGACAGCCGATGTCATGTATTTGACGGATGTGTCTGCTGCTTACAGTATTTTCAGAAAATCATCTGACCCTTTAATTGAATTTTGTAACGCTAAATATAAAAAAGGATATGGGAGATATTATAGTCGTAGTATTGGTACTTTATGTCTTTTGCAAAATCGTGAAGGGCATATTCGGCGGATTCAGCAAAAGCAGCTTCCGTCATGATAAATAATCATTGCAGCCAACTGTTCCCTTGCGTGAACAGTAAAAAAGGATATGTAAAAGAGGAAGACAGCATCATGGGTAGCGTCTTCGTTATATCAATATAAACCCCCTAAAAGTTCCGTTTGGCTTTTCGGGGGCTTAGTGCTATTTAGTCATTTCCTTTTTGTATTCCAAAATCTTATTCATTGTCAGCCACTGCGGTTTTTCTCCTTCCTTGAAGCTGTCGTGCAACTTTATCATTAAATCGATTTGCCGTTCTTCATCACCTGCCCACAGGCGTTTGGCGTCTCGACCACCGTAGTTCAAATAATATTCACAATCTGACTGCATCCTGGCTAACAGCATATATCTGAACCGTGCGTCTCGTTGCAATATATCATCAACCGTTGTTCTTCCCGCTTGGCTTGGCTTGTTATTCGTGTTCATACTCAATTTACATTAACCTGTTATACAATCAGTCCGTTACGTCATAATAATAGCTTAACTCTTCGTCCTTCAGATTCTCAATGGCGTACTGGTCGGCCTGTCGCCAGAGTGCATCATACAACGCCGCCACATTCGGTTTCGTTTTATAGTGCTGCCATATCTTGTGATTCAATACCAACACCAATTCCGTAAGGTATTTGCAGTTGCCTTTCCACTCTTCAAAGGCACGGTTGAAAGTGTCCTGAATGGCCGACAACCCGAAAATGTCGGCTGCTGAGAAATCCTCCCAAAAAGTAGTCTGTACGTTATACCCGTTCTCTGCCATAAATGCTCTGAATGTCATATCATTAAATTTTTTAAGTTGTTTTTATTTCCCTCTGATACATCCTGTATCGGAAGGTTGATTATTTTTCTGCCTACAAGATTGGCGGTCTGTCAGGCAAGGAGGATGCGAAAAATACTCTTTCTGCATGTCGGAAAGGAAGATTTTTCAGCAGCAAGCATAAGCGTTCCTTGACAGGACAAACAACCGGCAATCAAACTTTGCAGAATAAATAACCGGGCTTTCGAAATAGGCGTGTGGGGGAATCTCAGGCATTGCAATAAAAAGGGAAAACGTGAAATATAAAAGCCTATATTACGGAAGGCTTCGAGCAAAACAAAAGCGGCCCGAAAGCCGCTTTGTCAGGGAAACAGGGATTACTTCTTGCCCTTTTTCGCTGCTTTTGCCGGTTTCGAAGGAACTTCTTCCTCCTTCTCGACAGCCGGATAGAATTTGACTGCAACCGTCACGATGCGGTTGTGCAGCACTCCATCTTTGTCAGTCCATTCTTCAGGCTTGAAGTAGCCTTCCACGGTCAGCAGCGTGCCTTTGGTGAGCTGGTCAAATGACCCGGCATTTTCATTCTTGCGCCACGCTTCAATGTTCATGAAAGCGGATATGCGCTTGGTTTCTTCGCCGATCTTCTCCTGGCGGGCAACGGCCAGAGGGAAACGTGCAACACTTGTGTTGGTGAATTGATAAACCTCGGCGTCTTTTGCGACATAACCGGTTACTGCGAAATTGTTCTCGTACTTTTTCATTTCGATTGCTTTTTGAAGTTAATAAATCAGTTTTACGGTGCATAAAAAGTAGGTGCAGTAAAGGGATGCACCAAGGATAACGTATAAATACTCTTTATTTTGGGGTTCTCCCAAACCGGAGGCTTGATAAAGGAAGATTTGTACTGTTACGCCATTGGTCAAGACCATGGGTCGCGCCCGGCTGCATACTAACTTTGCAACGAAAAACGATATGGCGACTTCAATAGAAAGCAGTCACGAAAAAGAAGAGGAAAAACAATTGGCAACTGGTTAAAGGAATAAGAAAGACGGACGGTGCTGTCAATGGGCACGAATCGGTTTCAACTCTCGGCTGGCATTAGAAGAACTTAAGGCGGGAAACAGTACCATATCTCATGATTTGAAGCGGCAAGGATGATACGCCGTACAAGCAGTAAGCGTATAAGCTGCGGGGTGGAAAAGGCCGTAAGACGAAGAATTGGCAAAGGGGTGCGGGCGTATCGGTGTTGCAGTCCTTATCCGGCAAGAGAAATGAGGGAAAAGAAGGCAAAATGAAAAAGGGCTGGATCCTGATTGGGGAGACAAAGCGGAACGGGCGCGTTATGCGAGTTTCAGCTTCTTTATAAATGGATATGGCGCAGCCAAAAGAGAATATAAATGGATAATCGGCAAAAATCATTGTCCGGCCAATGGCCATCTGCGACTCAATGAAGTTTGGGATATAAAAGGTTATTGCTGTAAATAAAGTTACGGGCTGGAACTGAAATATTGGCACTATAAAATATTTTGTGTAAATGCAAAATACGGGATTCAGTATGGGTTCCGTATTTTTTATTTAATAGCTTTG